>JGI26380J51729_10000829_pt1 | contig 15483 bp, 13 predicted proteins | sample SaaInlV_165m_DNA_FD_51729 | JGI IMG/M metagenome (IMG submission 51729) | reverse complement strand
TAATAAAAAGAAATTCAAAATATTTAGAAAGCTATAACTTTAGTGAAATCATTAAAAAATATAATCTTGATGAATATATTATAGCAATCATCTTTAAAGAAAATAATATGATTAAAGTTTTGAATAAAATAAATTTTAATCAACAAGAGAATTTCAAAAATATAAGCTTTCAAAATCTTAATATAGATAATGATCAAGAAGCAAATAAATTGATTGAAAGTTTAAAAATTATTTATGAAAATTATTGGAAGAGTGAGAATGAAATTAATACATCAGTAAAGATATCTTTAACTATCTCAATTAATAATAATGATAATTCAAAAATTTCAAAATTCGAAGAAATATTAAATGATATGGATTTAGTATATGATTTTAGTATTTATAAATTTGATAATAAAGATAGTTTTTATAAAATCATATTTAATGGATCACCAGAGCACTTTATTAAAATTATGAAAAATAAAAACTATAAATTTGATATTCAAAATCAGATATGGATCATTAAATGAATGATTTAAATCAATTAATATTAAATTTTGATTATGATCAAAATTTTAAAGATCAAGATTTTTATGTTTCAAAAAGTAATGAATTTGCATTTAAACTATTAAATAGCTGGCCGAAGTGGGAAAAAAATTTTGTAAATCTAATTGGAGAAAAGTTTTCAGGTAAAACACATTTAGTAAATATTTTTTTACATAAGTTTAAAGGAATTAAGATAGAAGCCAACGATATAAACAATGATTTTTTAAAAAAAGTTAAGATTTTTGAAAATATAATTATTGAAAATTTTAATGATAGAATTGATGAAAATTTATTTTTTACTCTATTAAATATTGTTGATCAGGATAATAAATATCTAATTTTAACTTCAAAAACTCCGATTGTTAAACATTTTTTTAAATTAGATGATCTAAACTCAAGATCTAAAAATTTTTTATTATGTAATATAGAAAAACCAGGAGATGATTTGATGTTTGCACTTATACTAAAAAGCTTATCTGATCGTCAAATATCTATAGATAAGAAATTAATAGATTTTATTATTAAAAGAATTGATAGATCGTATGGCAAAATTTTTGATTTCATATATAAAATCGACAAAATTAGTTTAAAACGAAAAAAACCAATCGACTTTAAAATTATAAAAGAAGTTTTAGGAGAGTAATTGAATAAGTATAGAACACATAATTGCAACGAATTAAGAAGAGATGATTTAGACAAAGATATTTCAATATCTGGATGGATTAATAAAAAAAGAGATCATGGGAACCTCTTATTTATTGATCTAAGGGATAATTACGGAATTACTCAATGTATTATAGATAAAGAAAATAAAAATTTTTCAGAGTTAGAAAAAACTCAACTTGAAACAGTTATAAAAATTAGTGGAAAAGTTGTGAATCGTTCTGATGAGACGATTAATAAAGATATTGAAACGGGTGAAATTGAAGTTGTTATAAATGAATTTGAAATACTAGGTACTTGCAAAGAATTACCAATGCCAGTTTTTAGTGACCAGGAATATGCTGAAGAAATTAGATTAAAATATAGATTTTTAGATTTAAGAAGAAAAAAAATTCATGAAAATATAATCTTAAGGTCAAAAGTGATTTCATATATTAGAAATGAAATGACTAAACTGGGTTTTTTAGAATTTCAAACGCCAATATTAACCTCATCAAGCCCAGAAGGTGCGAGAGATTTTTTAGTTCCAAGTAGACTTAACCCTGGAAAATTTTATGCATTACCACAAGCACCTCAACAATTTAAACAATTAATAATGGTTTCTGGTTTTGATAAATATTTTCAAATTGCTCCTTGTTTTAGAGATGAAGACGCTAGAGCTGACAGAAGTCCAGGAGAATTTTATCAACTTGATCTAGAGATGTCATTTGTGGAACAAGAAGATGTTTTTAACGTNGTTGAATCTTTAATGGTTAATACTTTTAAAAAATTCTCAAATAAAAAATTAATGTATGATAAATTTCCAAAAATTTCATATGCTAATGCAATGTTAAATTATGGAAGTGACAAGCCTGATTTAAGAAACCCATTGCTTATAAATGATATTACAGAAATATTTACTAGAGAAGATGTTTCATTTGAGATTTTTAAAAAACTTGTAAAATCTGGTTCTAAAGTCAGGTGTATTTCAACTAAGAATACAAAAGACAAACCTCGAAGTTTTTTTGATAATATCGATAAGTGGGCCAAAGAAGAAGGTGCCTCAGGATTAGCATATTTTACTTTTGAAAAGGGTGAACAACTTTCAGCAAAAGGACCTATAGGGAAGTTTTTTTCGAAAGAAGCTTTAGAAGAAATAATGAATAAAACTAACTCAGAAGTTGGGGNCAGTATTTTCATGGCGTGNGGAAAACAAAATGATTTAGAAAAAATTACTGCACTTGCTAGAGATAAAATAGCAAAAGATTTAGATTTAATTGATGACGATGTATTTGCATTTTGTTGGATAGTTGATTATCCAATGTTTGAAAAAGATGAGACAAATAACAAGATTGAATTCAGTCATAACCCTTTTTCTATGCCACAGGGTAACTTAACCGAAAAAAATTTTGAAAGNCCCCTAGATATATTGGCATATCAATACGATATTGTATGCAATGGTATTGAGCTTTCCTCAGGAGCAATTAGGAATCATAAGCCAGAACTTATGTATAAACTGTTTTCAATAGCAGGTTATGATAAAAAACAAGTAGATGAAAAATTTAGTGGAATGATTAATGCACTAAGTTATGGGGCACCACCACATGGAGGAATAGCCCCTGGTATTGATAGAATTGTAATGTTATTAGCAAATGAAAAAAATATCAGAGAAGTAACAATGTTTCCAATGAACCAAAATGCGCAAGATTTGATGATGAAAGCCCCNTCTGATATTAGTGAGGAACAATTAAAAGAGCTTAGTCTTGCAATAAAACATAAAAAATAAAAATTATTTTTTACCTTTTAAATTTATTTTAACGTCAGAAAGATCTACTAAATTCTTTTTATAGTTATTTCTTACAAAACCTTTGCTTGTTATATCTTTTACAATCTTTAATAACTGGTTTTGGTCATCTGATTGAGTTTCTTCATTTAAAGGATTTTCATTACCACCAATAGAAGGTGTATGTGCTAAATCTTCTCTATTTTGGTAAGATATTGCTAATTCTCTAAAAATATAATCTAAAATTGAACTTGCGCTAAGTATTCTGTCGTTACCATGCACTTTTCCAGAAGGTTCAAATTTAGTGCCAACAAATGCACTTATGAATTCATCTAAAGGAACACCATACTGAAGACCTAGAGATACAGCTATAGCAAAATTATTCATTAAAGCTTTAACTAACTCTCCTTCTTTACTTGTATCAATAAAAATTTCACCAATTTTACCNTCTTCATATTCACCAGTATGTAGATAAACTTTATGGTCACCAATAGTTGCTTTTTGGATGTATCCTTTTCTTCTATCAGGCATTCCAAATCTTTTACCACCTCTTTCAGAAGTTTTATTAAAGCTTGAAATAATACTCTCTTTATTTTGTGAGGTTGTTTGACTTGTGTCAGCAACCACTTCAACTTTTTTGCTTTCAACAACTTTATTGTTGTTAGGGTCAAGACTTTTTGTTTTACGATTATCAAGTTTTACATCTAGGACCTCAAATTTTCCATCATCTCTTTTTTCAAGATTTTTTAACTCTGTTTCATTTATATCATCTAGATAATGATTAACTTTAAACGTACATGTATAGTAAGTCTCAACTAAATATTTTGCCATTTAACTCCAATTTAAATTTTAATTTGAATATTGAATTAATTAATTTATATACAAATTCATATTTTAGTCTAATTTAAATTATACAATTTTTAATTGAATAAATAAATAAATTTTATGTTGACACTNTTAAAAAAAATTTTCACCTGGTGGAATCAAGATACATTTGGCACTAGATTAAAAACAATTTTATTTGGAAAATTAGTNGGCAGTGATGAACTTGGAAATANATATTACCAGAGTAAAAATGGAAAGAGATGGATTATTTATGCGAATACTATTGATGCATCTAAAATACCAGTTGAGTGGTATTCGTGGATACATTTTACCCCCAATAAAATAGAAAATACCCATGATCTTGAAAAATATGAATGGCAAAAACCTCATCAATCTAATTTAACTGGTACAGAAAAGGCTTATTATCCAAATAAAGATAAAGATGGAATCAAAAAGAAATATTCTAGCTGGAAACAATAAATTTAATTTATTTATCTCTATTTTTTTAGTTTATTTTTTTTTAGTAAATCACTCATTTGCAAATAATAACACAGAAGGATCTTTTACAGATTTAAAAATTTTAGATAAAATTAGCTCAAAAAATACTTTAGTGAAATTAAAAAATGGAGAGTTAATTACATTTAAAGATCTTTCTATAAAGAGTTTAAAATGCAAAAACTCAGAATTTGACGATAATCCAGAAATTACAGCGTATGTACAAGTCAAAGATCTGACTGATGATAATAATAATGAGGTTTTTGTATTTAATGGATGGATGTTTTCATCAAGCCCATCAATAACTCCTTTTGATCATCCAGTTTATGATGTTTGGCTTATTAAATGTTATTAGACTATAGTATCTTTATCTAACCAACTTACATTGAAATCAGAATTAATAAATTTTTTGTGGCTCAGTAGCTTTTTATGTAAGGGAATAGTTGTTGTAATTCCTTCTATTATAAATTCGTCTAGAGATCTATTCATTCTCTGAATTGCCTCAGTTCTATTTCTTCCGTGACAAATTAGTTTGCAAACCATACTGTCATAATAAGGGGTAACTTTGTATCCTTGAAAAATTGCTCCATCTACTCTTGTTCTAAAACCTGAAGGTTGATGACACATACCAATTGTCCCGGGCGATGGCTGAAAATTTTTACTTGCATCTTCTGCATTTATTCTGCATTCAATTGCATGACCTCTTGGGTTAATATCGCTCTGTTTAAGAGCTGTTTCTCCAGAAAAAGCAATCCAAATCTGTTCTTTTATAATGTCAACCCCAGTTACCATTTCTGTTACAGGATGCTCAACTTGAACTCTCGTATTCATCTCCAGAAAATAAAATTTTCCATCTTCATAAATAAACTCTACAGTTCCAGCTCCCAAATAACCAATTTTTTCAACCATCTTTACCGTTCTTTCAAATAAATCTTTTCTTATTTCATCGTTAAGAACTGGACTTGGTGTTTCTTCAATTAATTTTTGATGTCTTCTTTGAACTGAACAATCTCTTTCATGAAGATGAACAACATTATTTTTACCAGCTAAAATTTGAACTTCTATATGTCTTGGATTTTGAAAAAACTTTTCAATATACACTTCATCATTACCAAAGTATTTTTGTGCTTCTGATTTTGCAGTAGAAAACAAAGTTTCAAACTCTTCTTCTTTGTAAACAATTTTCATACCTTTTCCACCACCACCACCTGATGCTTTAATTAAAACTGGAAACCCAATTGTTTTACATAGTTCTTTAGCTTGAGCTATATCAGTAACACCACCCTCAGAACCTTCAATTACTGGTAAACCATTCTCTTTAGCAATTCTTTTTGCTTGGATCTTATCACCCATCATTTCTATATGTTTTGATGATGCACCAATAAAACCTATTTTATTTTCTTCAAGAATTTTTGCAAAGTTAGCATTTTCAGATAAAAATCCATAACCAGGATGCACTGCATCAGCATTAGTAAGCTCAATTGCTGACATTAAATTTGGAATATTTAAATAGCTATTTGCAGGTTGGTGAGATCCTATACATACACTTTCATCTGCCATTCTCACATGCATACTTTCTCTATCAACATCAGAATGAACGGCTACGGTTGGAATTCCCCATTCTTTACAGGCTCTAATAATTCTAACTGCAATTTCCCCACGGTTTGCAATTAAGATTTTTTTAAACATTATTTTACTCTAGAATGATAATAGTTTGACCAAACTCAACAGGATGACCGTCTTCAATACAAATTTCTTTCACAACACCATCTGCCGTTGAAGGCACATGGTTCATTGTTTTCATTGCTTCAACAATCATTATGGTATCACCTTTTTTAATTTTTTTACCTATTTCAACAAATTTTTTTGCACCAGGTTCTGGAGCATGGTAGGCAGTTCCAATAATTGGTGAGGTAATTTCAGTACCTGATTTTGTGCTAGATTTCTCAGAAACATTTTCATTTTCAACATGTGCAGTTGCCGTTGTAACGACTGGTTGATTGCTAATAGATACATTGTTCTTAGAAACTTTAATTTTAGTATCTTTTTCAGTAATCTCAATTTCAGTGAGATTGAACTCTTCTAAATAATCACTTAATTCTTTAATTATACTTTTATCTATTTTCATTTTTTAAGATCTTCTCTATTGAAATTATGGCCAAAATATAACCTTCAACTCCTAAACCAAAAATTCCTCCTGTTGCTATATTGCTTATAAGAGATTTGTGCCTAAATTCCTCTCTTTTATATATATTTGATATATGTAATTCAATTATTGGTTTTTTAAATAAATCAAGAGCATCTCTAATTGCAACTGAAGTATGTGTAAAACCAGCAGCATTAATAATCATGCCGTTATATTTTTTTCTGGCATCTTGAATTAAATTTACCAGTTCTCCTTCAATATTTGATTGAGCAAATTCTAATTCTAAACCAATCTCATTTGATTTTTTTATACAATTATCTTTTAATTGTTCAAAAGTAGTTGAGCCATATTGTGATTGTTCTCTTTCACCTAATAGATTAAGATTTGGTCCATTGATAATAATAATTTTATTATTCATTCAACACTTATATACGATGAAAAAAATAAAAAAAATAAAAATTAAAGTAAATGGTAAATTAAAATCTATTTCTGATAATTTAAAAATTTCAGATTTAGTAAAAGATCTGAAAATTCCTTTAAAAAAAGTGGCAATTGAACTTAATCAAGAGATAATAGAAAAAAAAAATATTGGTAAAATTTGTATAAAAAAAAATGACAAAATTGAAATAGTTCATTTTATTGGAGGTGGTTAAATGAAAAATGATAAAATAGTTATTGCTAATAAGAAATTTAACTCTCGATTAATCGTTGGCACTGGCAAGTATAGAAGCATGTCCGAGTGTGCAAAAGCAATTAAACTTTCTGGAGCTGAAATAGTCACAGTTGCAGTTAGAAGAGTAAACATAACCGATAAAAAAAAACCACTTCTTATGGATTATATTGATCCTAAGAAAATTACTTATTTACCCAACACTGCCGGATGTTTTAATTCAAAAGAAGCTTTAAGAACACTTCGGTTAGCAAGAGAAATAGGTGGTTGGAAATTGGTTAAATTGGAAGTTTTAGGAGATAAGCAAAATTTATTTCCAGACATGATTGAAACTTTAAAATCAACAGAGATTTTAGCTAGAGAAGGTTTTAAGGTTATGGTTTATTGTAATGATGATCCATTAATGGCAAAGAGATTGGAAAACTCAGGAGCAGATGCGATAATGCCATTAGCTGCACCTATTGGTTCAGGTCTAGGTATTCTAAACAAAATAAATATTCAAATTATTAGGAAGCAAACTAAGTTACCATTAATTATAGACGCAGGTTTAGGTCAAGCATCAGATGCAGCAATTGCAATGGAGCTAGGTTGTGATGGTGTTTTGGTTAATACTGCAATTGCTAAAGCAAAAAAACCATTTGATATGGCACTTGCATTTAAGAATGCTGTGGTTGCTGGTAGACAATCTTTCTTAGCTGGACGTATTAATAAATATTTATACGGAAATGCATCTTCGCCAAAAACAGGAATTATTTAATAGCTGTTGTTTTTTTAACAAACTTTTTTTTAAAATAAGGTTTCTTTTTAAAAGGTTTTTTGTGAAATTTTTTAGCTTCTTTCTTATCAATAATTTTATCTTTTTTAATTTGAATTTCTAAGTTTATTAATTTTTCAAAATGTTCGATTAGCTCAATTGTTTTTTTGGATTTATTTTGAATATTAATAATATATTCTGGGATAATAAGTGTTGGATCACTAACAATATCTATTGTCATTTTATTTTTCTTTTCAAAATAAGTTAAGTCATCAACAAAATTCTCTTTTAAGAAGTCTGAAATTTTTTTACAAACTCTAAGTTCAACAAATTTAGCTTTATTTATAACTGCCTTTAATTCAACCGTTTTAAGTAATTTTTGAGCAAACGACTCATCAGTAAGAGTCACTTTCCATTTTATTGCACTTTCCCTCAACCTTTGTCTAGACATTTCAAGAAGGCCAAAATTACTTATTCTCCCAATTTGGATTCTTGCTCTATCAGTTCTACATTTTTCTTTGAGTTTTCTTTCAACTAATCTTCTATTTCCATAACTTAGCATATCAATAAAGTCGATTATAATTAGACCAGACAAATCTCTTATCTTAATCTGTCTTGCAATTTCTTCAGCTGCTTCAATATTTGTGTCTAATGCTGTACTTTCTACATTTTTGCCTTTAATAGAGCTTCCAGAATTTATATCAATCGACACAAGTGCTTCTGTTGGGTTAATTACTAAATATCCTCCTGATTTTAGTTTTATCTCTGAGTCAAATATCTGGTTTAATTTTTGTTCAATATTTTCCTCAATAAATAGCGGAACCTTTCCTCTATATTTTTTTATCTTTTTGACACTTAATGGCATAATCATTTTCATGAAAGTTTGTGCTTTTTTATAACCCTCGTTACCTTCAACTATTATGTTCTGAGTACTATCATCAAACATATCTCTTAAAGTCCTTTTTATAATTTCACTTTCTTGGTGAATTAATGATGGCGCTATAGAATTGAGGGCAGTATCTTTGATTTGACTCCATGTTTTGATAAGAGTTTCCAAATCATTATTGATTTCATTTTTAGTTTTATTACTACCTGCAGTCCTTACGATTAAACCCATTTCTTTTGGGATTTCAATTTCGTTCAAAATAGTTCTTATCTTTTTTCTATCTGTTGGATTAAATATTTTACGAGATATTCCTCCACCCTTTGAAGTGTTTGGCATTAAGACAATATATTTTCCAGCGATTGAAATAAACGTACTAAGCGCTGCACCTTTTTGTCCTCGCTCATCTTTTATGACTTGTACTAAGATAACTTGATTTGGTTTTATGACTTCTTGTATTTTATATCTTTTGAATTTAAACTTAGTTTCTTTTTTTTTATCCTTTTCCTCACTTAGTTTATTTTTTTCATCAGACTCATCGCCACTTTCTTCTGATGGGTCTTTTTCAATATTAATAGGGTCATCTATTTCAAGTTTTCCTTCAGCTATGTTTTCTTCTTCCTTTGCTTCAACCTCTTTAGAAAGTTCTTCTCGAGCCTTTTCTTCTTCTTCTTTAATTCTATCTAAATCTGCTTTTGGTATTTGATAATAATCAGATTGAATATCATTAAATGATAAAAATCCATGTCTCTCTCGTCCAAAATCAATAAATGCAGCTTGAAGGGAAGGTTCTATTCTACTAACTTTACCTAGATATATGTTATTTTTTATTAAATTATTCTTTAAACCTTCGTATTCGTAGTCTTCAATATTATCATCTGACTTAAGAACAACTCTAGTTTCATTAGGATGCGATGCATCGATNTATAAATTTTTTTCCATAATAGTTTGATTGATTGATTCATTTAATGTTTTAGTGTTNATAAAATTTTGTNTAATTCTAGTGCCTTATCTTTAACAAATTCNAAGATATAATGGAAATAAAATGAATAAAATTCTCAAAAATACNNTATTTGTATNGTTATCTTTTCTTTTATTGCTGGGTATTTTGATGTTTGGAATTTTATGGTCTTATTCAAACAATATTCCCGATTATAGATTTCTTAAAAGCTATAAACCACCCGTATCAAGCAAAGTATACTCTGGCGACGGAGATCTTGTTGCAGATTTTTCAAAAGAAAAAAGAATATTTGTTCCATTTAACTCAATTCCAAAAAATGTAGTTAACTCTTTCTTGTCAGCCGAGGATAAAAATTTCTTTTCTCATCCGGGTGTGGATGCAAAAGGAGTTTTAAGAGCAGTGATTAACAATATTTCAAACATAATCTCATCAAAAAGACTCGAGGGTGCCTCGACAATAACTCAACAAGTGGCTAAAAATTTTTTATTATCAAACGAGGTAAGTCTTAATAGAAAAATCAAAGAGGCAATTTTAGCATTTAGAATAGAAAGAGCATTATCTAAACAGAGAATTTTAGAATTATATTTAAATCAAATTTATCTTGGAAGTGGAGCCTATGGTGTTGCTGCAGCAAGTTTAGAATATTTTGATAAATCTATAAAAGATCTAGACTATAGTGAAGCAGCCCTTTTGGCTGCTCTTCCAAAAGCACCAAGTAAATATAATCCTTATAGAAATATTGAGTTAGCTAAATTTAGAAGAAATTTAGTTTTAAAAAACTTATTAGAGAATAAATATATAGATTTGAAAAATTTTAATTATCTTAAAGATAAAAAAATTGATTTAAATAAATCAAAAAAAATTTTCTTAGAAGATGCTCAATATTATATTGAGGATGTTCGAAAAAAAGTAATTGAGACTTTAACTTACGACAAAGTTTACAAACAAGGTTTTAATATTAACACACCAATAAATTTAGAATTTCAAAAAACAGCAACTGAAACACTTAGGGATGGATTAATATCCTATGATAAGAGAAAAGGTTGGAGGGGAGCGTTAACAAATAAAAATTATTCAAAAAATTGGAATAAAGATCTTAAGAAGTACAATTTAGAAGATTCAATTAATTGGAAATTAGCAATTATCAAAAAATTAAATAAATTTTCAGCAAATATTGAAACTGAAGATAAATTAAATGGAAAAATTGAATTCAAGGATATTTCTTGGACAAAAAAGGAGTTTAATCAATTATTAAAAGTTGGNGATATAGTTTATGTAAAAAAAATTGGTGTTAAAAGTTATAGTTTAAAACAATTGCCAAAAGTTAATGGTGGAATAGTTGTTATGGATCCTTATACCGGTCGAGTACTGGCTTTAAGTGGTGGCTTTAGTTTCAAAAAGAGTGAATTTAATAGAGTAACACAAGCCTTAAGACAACCTGGTTCAGCTTTCAAACCATTTGTTTATGCTTTAGCTCTTGAAAATAATTATACTCCAACATCTTTAATTTTAGATGCTCCTATTGTTTTAGATCAAGGACAAGATCTTAAAATGTGGAAACCAGAAAATTATGGAAAAAAGTTTTATGGACCTTCAACTTTAAGGGTTGGTTTAGAAAAATCTAGAAATTTGATGACTGTCAGAATAGCTCAAGATTTAGGTATTAAAAAAATTATAAATTTTTCAAAAAACTTAGGAATATACGATAATCCTGAGGAGCTTTTGTCTATTTCACTCGGATCTGCTGAGACTACATTGTTAAAATTAACCTCTGCTTATTCTGTATTTGTAAATGGTGGTAAGCTCGTAGACCCAATTTTAATTGATAGAATTCAAGATAGTGAGGGAAAAACTATTTTTAACAATGATAAAAGAAAGTGTATTAATTGTGATGAGATTTCATATTTGGGAAAAGATTATCCCATTGTACGAGATAATTATAAAAAAATTTTTTCACCCCAAACATCTTATCAAATAACCTCAATACTTGAGGGAGTTGTTCAAAGAGGAACAGCTAAAAAATTAAGAGATCTCGAATTAAATATTGCTGGAAAAACTGGTACGACAAATAAAAATACAGATACATGGTTTGTTGGATATACATCTAACTTGTTAATCGGTGTTTATGTTGGTTTAGACAATCCTTCACCCTTAGGGAGGTATGAAACTGGTTCAAAAACAGCATTACCTATTTTTAAAGAGTTTGTAAAAAAAACTATTAATAAATCAGATGCAAGACCGTTTAAAGTAGCAGAGGGGACAGTAATGATGGTAGTTGACCCAAATACTGGTCAAAAAGCAAAATTTAATTCTAAAAATACTATTATTGAAGTCTATAAAAATCAAAATGTGATTGACGGAAAAGTTTTATATTCAAATAATGATAGATTAGATGCTAATAATATATTAAAATTTTATTAATGGACGATAAATATCAAGATTACAAAAAAGAAATAGAAAAGATTAACTCAAGAGTTAAGGAGTATCTTTGAAAAAAATAATATTCATTCAAAACTTGAAGTATTAAACGCTAAAATGTTAGAAGCTAATTTCTGGCAAGATAAAGATAATTCAAAAAAAATAATTAAAGAAAAGAAACTATTTGAGGATCTATTAAACACTTACAAAGTTTCAATTGAAAAGCTCTCAGATTCAGATGATTTAAGTGAGTTAGCCTTAGAAGAAAAAAATGAGTCCGTACAAAAAGAAGTATTACAAAATATTAAAGAACTAAGAACCTTAGTAAAAAAAAATGAAGTTAAATGTTTTTTATCAAATGAGGCAGACTCTCTTGATTGTTATATAGAAATACATGCAGGTGCAGGTGGCACAGAAAGTCAAGATTGGGCAGAAATGTTAAGAAGAATGTACTTAAAATGGACAGATCAAAAAAATTTTAAATCAAACTTAATTAGCGAACATAAAGGAGATGAGGCTGGTATTAAATCATCAACAATTAAAATTGAAGGTGATTATGTGTTTGGTTGGCTAAAAAAAGAGTCTGGAATTCATAGACTGGTTAGAATATCACCATTTGACTCTGGAGCGAGACGACACACAAGTTTTGCAAGTATATGGGTGTATCCAGTAGTTGATGAGAATATCAATATCGAAATTATTGAAAAAGATTTAAGAATTGATACTTATCGATCTAGTGGAGCAGGTGGCCAGCATGTAAATACGACAGATAGTGCTGTAAGAATTACCCACATACCATCTAAAATTGTTGTTCAATGTCAAAATGAGAGATCTCAACATAAAAATAAAGAAACATGTATGAACATGCTAAAAGCAAGATTATATGATTATGAAATTAAAAAAAAAGACAAGAAAATCAAAACACAGAAAACTCTAAATCTGAAATTGGATGGGGTCATCAAATAAGATCATATGTTTTACAACCATATAGACTTGTAAAAGATAATAGAACAAATTTTGAAAGCACGAGCCCAGATAAAGTTTTAGATGGAGATTTAGATGAATTTTTAGAACAATCTTTGTATCAAATTAAATGAGTAAAAAAATTTTAAAATATATATCTATAATACTAGGAGTTATTGTTTTATTAACAATTTATTTAAGCACAGTTGGTATTGAGACAGAGAAATTTAACAAACAAATACAAGATCTTGTTAAGAAAAAAAACAATAAATTTGATACTAGTTTAAAAAAAATAAAACTTACCTTAGACCCATTAAATTTTAAGTTTAATGCAAAAACAATAGACACTAAAATAATTTTTAAAGATAAGTTGATTGAGCTAGAATATATTAAAACCCAAATATCATTAAATTCATTAATTAAAAGTCAATTAGTTACATCCCAAATTGAAATATCAACTAAACCAATTTTACTTAAAAATTTTGTGTCGTTTGTAAGATCAATAAATAATAGACCTGAATTATTTTTTTTAGAACGATTCATAAAGAAAGGATATTTAATAGCTGATTTAGAATTTAATTTTGATGAGTTTGGTGAACTCCAAGAAGATTATAAAGTAAATGGATTACTAAAAGATGGTAAAATAAGTTTATTTAAAAAAAATGAATTAGAAAAAATAGATTTTCTTTTTAATATTACAGGAAACAATTTTAGTTTTAGAGATATTAGTTTTGATACAAATAATATCAATTTTTTATCTGAGAGACTTAATATAAAAAAAAATAAAAAAGATTATTTACTTGAAGGCAATATAAAAAATAAAAATTCTCTTATAAATAAAAAATTATTTCAAACAATTAAATTAAAATATCCTCAATTTAATCTAATTAATACAAACTTTGAGTCGGATAATGATTTTTCATTTAATATTAATGACAAGCTAAAAGTTGATAATTTGGTAATAAATTCAAACATTTTAATTGATAGTTCTCAGTTTAAAAAAAATAATTTAGTTAGTAAGAATTTCATCGAAATTAATGACCTAATTGATTTAAAAGATCACGAGATAAAAGCATCTTATGCCAATAAGAAATTATCGATTGAAGGAAAGGGACAAGTTAAACTTCAAAANAAATTTGAATTTTTTGATTATGAAATNACAAATAATGGTTCTGATTTAAATTTAGTATCAAATATTCAATTAAGTNAACTAGATATCAAAAACCAAAATTTAATTAAAGGTTATTTGCCCAAAACAAAGGATATCTTAAATCTAAAAGATCATAANATTAAATTAAATTATAAAGGTAATGATTTATCACTGAAAGGTTCAGGAAAAATTAAGTTAGAGAAAGAATTGAATAAAATAGAATATTTTTTTTCAACAAAAGATAAAAAATATAATTTTGAAACTAATTTAGAAATTAATGACACACCTTTAAAAATAGATTTTATTAATTATACAAAAAGTAAAAACTTAAATTCTCAATTAAAAATTAATGGAAACTATACTAAAAAATTTGGACTAGATTTTAAAAAAATTAGTCTTTTATCAAAAAATAACAGTTTGGTAGTTAATGATCTAATAATAGATAAAAAAAATAAATTATATAAAGTAGATAAAATCGACTTAGATTATTTTGATAATAGCGACAAGAAAAATATATTTGTACTTAATAGAATTAAAAATAACGATTATGAATTAAATGGATTATTATTAAATGCTGACAGTCTCATTACCAACTTATTAAAAAATAATGATGATCATCAAATAGATATTTTTAGAGAAAATATAAATATAACTCTAAATTTTTCTGATGTTTATCTTGATAATGATAATATTGTTAAAAATTTAAATGGTAAACTTCGAATTGTTGATAACAAAGTAACTCAGGCTAATATATCAGCACTATTTGACAATAATGAAAATTTAAAATTTACAATAAAGACCAANGATGGCGAAAAAATTACTACTCTATTTTCATCCAGGGCCAAACCACTTGTAAAAAGATATAAATTCATAAAAGGTTTCAAAGATAGTGATGGAAGTTATTTAGATTTTTATTCTTCAAAAAAGAAGGGCATTTCAAATTCAAAATTGATTATAGATAATTTTAAAGTCAAAGAAATTCCTGTATTGGCAAAGTTACTGGCCCTTGCTTCTCTTCAAGGAATAGCAGATTTACTAACTGGAGAAGGTATTAGATTTACAGATTTTGAAATGAATTTTACAAACAAAGATAAACTTATGACGATTCAAGAGTTGTATGCAATTGGACCGGCAATATCTATTTTAATTGAAGGTTATATCGAGGAAAATGATATAATTAGTTTAAGAGGTACATTGGTTCCAGCGACTACAATTAATAGATCCATTGCTTCAATTCCATTAATTGGAGATTTGCTTATTGGAAAGAA
>JGI26380J51729_10000816_pt1 | contig 15661 bp, 7 predicted proteins | sample SaaInlV_165m_DNA_FD_51729 | JGI IMG/M metagenome (IMG submission 51729) | reverse complement strand
CTTAACTCATAAACCTCTATACATCGATCGCATCCACCGTCTTTATTTTCCCAATCCGGGAAATCGATCTGGATCGCTTCGATTACCATTTCGTCACAAATACTTTCCGGGTCGTCCACCCAATTGTAGGTTGGAAACTTACACAATGGACAAGGCGATCCCTGCAGATGAATATAGTCTCGTTCCTCTTCCGTAATATCAACATCATCTACATACTTGCTCATCAACGACTCAAGGTCGGTGGCCATAGACAACAACTCTTCGTGCGTAAATTTTTCAGCTTGCCAAATCCCCTCGAAAATACCCCGTCGCTGCTTCTCTGGTATTTTTCTGTAGAAGTTATCGAACTCTCTATAGCGCGCCTCCCTGGGCATGGTAGAAATAATTCCCGCTCTAGCCAATCGCGAATCCACGTATATATTCCACAGTAGGCGAAACCGCGCCGTGATCAGGTTTTTAACAGAAGGGTTACCAGGAATAAACGCGTCCTCGTAGTCAAACTCAGGGTCCACCATATCTTTTGCGTGCATGAACTCCTGAATTAGGAAGGCATCTAACTCTTGCGCTTCTTCTGGATTACAAAAACGGCTGGCAAGTACCCGCATCTCTATCATGGGCCTACCAGAAATCCGGTTTAAGACGTTCGACCCTTCATCAACTTTGTTGATCGCACGTTTCACATGCACCTCGTTTATCCGCTCCTCAAAATCGCGTACCATGTCGTAAGAAACGACACCATCAGTATCTTCACTGTCTTGATTATCTTCTTGTGGGTTGTCTTCGACTTGGAGGTCGGTATCGGTGGAGGAAACTAAATCTTCGTCAGAGTTCGTTTCTTGTGAGTCATCATCTACAGGGATACCATGGATATGTGCACTTGACTCTTCGAACTCGCTTGGGGTTCCGTCTGCTCCTGAAGCAACGGCGGCAAGTTGTGCTCTTTTGGTTGTACGTTTTCTCTTTGGNATCAGCCCTACAGCTTCGAGCGCTCTTAAAACATGATCACCAAGTTTGAGTCGCTCTATAAAAAATATCTTATTGACCTTCTCGAAGGCAATTTCTCTATCGTCCTCGGGAAGTTCATAGATGGGATCGGCTAAGGAGTGATACTCGTCATACTCCGATCGATACCCAGATCTTTCCAGATGACTGAGNTGTCGAAACGCAGCCTCTTCCATAAGTTGCGGACTATAAATTACTTTCATAGGNGACCTATCAACCTTTCCGCAAGAACACTACCAGAGAACATAAAACAAAGCATACAGCGCCCCCTCTATTTAGCCCTAAGATATAGGGAATTTATATTTAATTTCAATGNCGTTGTCAAGGAAATAGAAACTTTTTCTCCGGTGATAAATCTGAGGAAACCCCCTGAAAACATTAAACTTAACTTAATTAAAATATATTAATCTTAAACAAAATCCCATTTGCAACGCAAACAGTTGATTTTAAGACCTTTATACACGCGTTAACCATCACAACTCTAAGCATCCGCCAAAATAGACCCAAGCGCGCTTAATCAAATCTGCGCACTTGAAAGGTAATTTTTTTTCGAATCCACTTCTTTAATCTACAGGGATTTTCTGACCTCATGTAAGTTTTTTCCTAAAAAACACCCGTTATATTTATTCCAAATAACTATCTATTCTGATCAACGGTGTCTTTTACTTTTTCAATTTCCTTAATATTGTTGACTAAGTCTTCAGGGTCTCCAAGTTCTTTACAAATGATTTTTGCCTGATCCAAGTACTTTTCACTTTGTTCTTTCCTGCTAATAAGTAACTCCATACGGGCCACGGTCAAAAACAACTGGAGAAGGCTGGCCTTGTTGTCAGCCTCCTTAAAACAGTCTATCGCCTTATCAAAGTTAGCCTCAGCCTCATCGATTTGGCCATCCTTAAACTTTAAATTGCCGATGTACGTGTAATCCTGCGCGGTGCCATTTTTATCTACCTCCAAAGTTAATTTGAGGGCATCACCATAATATTTTTCCGCATCTGCACGGTTACCATTATTAAAACTCAGGTTCCCCATATGGCGATAGTCTGTGGCAATTTCCTTTTTATCGGCTCTTCTCAGAGAGATCTCCAGCGCGGCTTTAAAGTGGTTTTCTGATCTTTCTTTGTACCCTCTACCCAAACAAAGTTCACCTAGGTTCCTGTGGTCAATTTGCTGTTCTCCTTCATCCTTAAGCTCCTCACTGACTTCAAGGGCTTTCTTATAATACTCCTCTTGCTTATTCCTCGATTTTTTTTCAGCGTAAACCTTCCCCAAAATCCGACTGTCATAGCAAACATTTCGTAAATCTTTAAGCTCCTCGGCTACTTCAAGCGCCTGCAAAGAAAACTTTTCACATAGATCCCAGTCCTCTTTTTGTAAGTATAGGTTGCCACGGTTTCTATAATCCTCAGATATCTCATATCTGTTGTTTGCTTTTTTGTTTATTTCCAATGCATCTTTGTAAAATTTATCCGCATTAGCCCAATCTGTTTTTTGCATACTCAGGTTGCCCATATTGCGATAATCTTTCATCAACTCGATTTCGTTTCCGCTTTTCTTGTTGGTTCGTAAAGACTCCTTGATAAGTTTCTCTGCTACATCAAGCTTGCCCAGCATCAAAAGTACATTAACTCGGTTGGCGTAGAGTTCTGCTAATCCCTCAGTGTCGTTTTGCTTTTCCTTAACCTCCATAGCACGACCAAAACATTCTTCAGCGCCTTCTAGATCATTTTTTTCTTTTAGAATACTTCCTAGACTATCCAAGGTAGCACCAAGTCCAGCCTCATCTTTTAGTTTTTCTTGTAGGTCTGCTGTTTCCCGCATCCTTGATGCCGCCTGATCCATATTTCCTGCCATGAAATAGAGATTACCTAATTCGCTTAGGACCCCCAATCGAGACTCGTCGTCTTTCTCCAGCTCTGGCTTTTTTAGTTCACTCAACAACTCTTCTTGCCTACGGTTTATATACTCAGGTTTTCCCATAAGGTAGACCAGCTTGTCCTGAGCCTCTTGCAATCCTTTCGTATTCTGCATGGCCTCGTATAACGCAATAACTCGGCTAAGAAATATCTCTGCATTTTGCAGGTTGCCTTGCTTTAAATAAATATCCCCTAAGGACTCACACTGCTGGGCTATGCCGGGTCTATTTTCCAACTGTTCCATGAGTTCCAGCGAGTTTTCGAACTGAACTCGAGCGTCATCATAATTTTCCTGCAAGAGCCTTACATTACCTAGGTTGGAATAACCTCGGGCCTCCCCTAAGATATCGCCTAACTCCGCCATAACCCCTAAAGACTCGTTGTAGTTATCCCAAGCTTTATCTAAGTCCTTTTTATGTAAATAAATATTACCCAAGCTACCCAGCAAATAGGACTGGCGACGCTTGTCCTTCCCTGCACCAATAATTTCCAATGCACGTTTACAATATTTTTCAGCTTTATCGAATCGTTCCGGTTGACCGGAATATCCAAGCTGCAGGAGAACCCCAGCCAAGTTACCCATGCATATTCCCGCCGAGTTTTCATCCCCTAGCTCTTCAAACAACTCGATAGATTTGGAAATCGTATCCGCCGCCTTTTCTATGCTCCCTCCTTGATAATACAGTTCTTCAAGCTCTTGATACTTGGACAAAACTTCCCGTTTTTTCCCTTCTTTTCCCAGGGATTCTATTTCCTTGAGCAACTTTCCTTCCTTACCNTCTACGTATTTAGGATGTTTTTGCAAAGAAGCTAGCTTATCCTCAACCTCCTGGACTCGTTCTTTATTCTTCTCAGGGTCAAGTAAAGTTTTCGCACGGTTGAAATAATCTTCTGCCTTCGCCAGGTCTTCCTTCTTGAGGTAAACGTTTCCCAAGTTTTCGTTGTAAATACTTTGGCCTTCCGCATCGTTAGCCGCTTCAAGAAACTTCAACGCTTTTTTATAAGTTTTCTCAGCCTCATCCAGGCTACCCTTATAGAAAAGAACACTCCCCAGATTACCTAGAGAACTCTCGATTCCTCGAATGTCATTTGCTTTTTCCATATATGTCAATGCTTTGCCATAGTACTCCTCAGCCTTATCTAGTCGACGACTTTGGAAACAAAGGTTACCAAGGTTTCCTAGCACATACGCTTGGCCCTCCTCGTCTCCAGACTGCTTCATATGCGTCAGGGCCTGAATAAAGTTGGATTCTGCCTCTGGCAAATTATTCTGCTTCAAATAATCCAACGCAATTTTTTCAAACTTTCTTCCTTCTTCAGTCTCCGCCATTGGGATTGCCTTTTGATGATTGTTTCATTATTAAAAATAGCCCCAAACCACAAACGAAAGATTCGATCGAGCGGTCAGAAGCCAACTAATTGTTTTTAAGGGTTAAGGTTTAAAAATTATAAAGCCTTCGCTTTTCCCTGTCAAATTTCCTCACTTATTTAAAAAAACCAATAAAACACTTACAAAAAAAAGAACTTAAAATATTAATGAAGGAGAACTCACTTGAACTTGCACTATGGTAGGCCTCACTAATTATTCAACTTGGTTCTATAGATTTGCGTTGTGTGGCACCGCAAGGGTCAAGTACTTGCCTTTTTCACCATAGAGGACACCCATTTTTTCTAACTGTAGAACACCTTTTTCAGCCGCTCCTTCTTCCGCGCCCAACTCTTGGACATGTTTTTTGATTTGATCCATTGTTTTTGGAGATTCATTACAAAAAACTATGATCCAAGCGGGAGACCCTTCAAAGCGATTTTTGTTTGGATTCCCAATAGACCTGTCATCGTACACAGTAACGAAGTTCATGGACTTTGTGAAAATTAGGTAGGGTAATTCATCTGACTGGTGTCTCCGTTTCCACTCTTTCGCCGTNTCAAACAACTCCTTTTTTAACCCCGGGCTAATTTCATTCTTGGTAGTNAACTCAAAGTCATAAGCGATTTTAAATAAATCGATATCTTCAGAATCGTAAACATAAGAATAGGCCTCGCCTGGCCCTGTTATCGTAACCCCATACTCTTCTGGGCNAGTATAATAGGGNCTGAACCTTTCAAGCCAAAGATCTCCAACACACTCGGGCGGTGGCAGGTGAAACAAAAGTTTGATCAACTGGATTTGCTGGTGATAATCTTCATCGGTCTCTCCTGGGAATCCGATAAGAATGTTCCAGTTGACCTCCACCCCATAATACATCGCCCACTTCATGCACAGAATATTTTGTAACGGGCGCACCCCTTTATCCATCTCCATTAATTGGTTCAGGCTAAAACTTTCAATCCCCGGTTGGATGACATTCGCCCCGCCACGAGCTAAGGACTTTATTTGCTGTTTGGTCAAGTTGCTTTTCACTTCCAAAAAAAACTGAAGGTCAAAATTGTTGCGGGCCATTTCTCCAAAAACACCTTCGATATATTTCATCTCTAAAATATTATCCACAAGCCGGAAGCGAAAAGAGTCATAACGTTGAGACAAATACGAAATATCTGCATGAACTTGATCCATTGGCTTTGATCTAAATTTCATGGTAGTGGCATTTAGCCCACAAAAAGTGCAATGGTGTTTCTCTCCCCACCAACAACCCCGAGCGGTCTCGTAAAGAATAACTGGGTTTTCCAGCAGTGATGAATCAGGGTCGATTTGTCTTAACTGCTCAAAAAAATCATCATAGTCAGGGGGAGCGTTATCACTAAAATCTTCATGTAGCTCGTCGTTCTCCGTAAAAACTATCCCCGCATTACTTCTGTGGGCCACTCCATTTGGAATAGGTTCGTTTTTTTCCAACGATTTCATTAGAGGAATCAATACCCCTTCCGCCTCTCCTGGAACAACAAAGTCAAGCCATGGAAAAACACGAAAATATTCCAACCCCATTTCTGATTCAAAGTTAGCTCCGCCAAACATAATTTTAACCGAGGGGTATTTCTCCTTAATTAGCTTAGCTAATGTCACACTTGCGAGATTCTGGTTAAAGGTCGATGAAAACCCAATGACATCGTATTGACCCCATGAGCCTGTCTCTAAAGCCCATTGAAGAAATTCAGGAACCATTTTTGTTTTAACATCTATCAAAAATTCGCGCGGACGGTCAATGGACTGACACACATCATCAATATGGGAGTCGAAATGGTTCAAATAATCTAGATTTTTAGGGTTTGTCCCAAACAAAAGGTGCGAAAAAAGCCATTCGCCGACCAGAAACCTTTTTTCACACAGTTGATTATAGACAGGCATCCCCAACTGGTGAGCAAAGTGCAAGTTCAAATAATGACTCTTAACCCCACAGCCATATGATTTTAATAACGTTGAAAGGGTTCCCAGTTGAATGGATGGATAAATATGAAACCCAAATGGCATGTTTATCAAAGCAATATTTAGTGGCATAAAAATATTGTAACAACTAACTATTTGTTGAAAAGGTTTTTATCGTCTTATTTTTTAATAAAAATCAACCTAACAGGTTTTATTGACATAACAAGATGGAGCTTTCTATAATCGATCCTTCATTAATCTGACAAGAGGGACTATCTCGTGCTGGAAAAAAAAATCCAATTGGCCCTGTCGCGTCCAGGGTCTTTTTCATTTTATGATAACGAAACTTTGGCTGAGTCTATCCTTAAAAACTTAGCTTCATTAAATTCCACCAAACAAAATAGCGCAACCATTTTCCACGATGGAGATGTTCCTAACACTGCCAACACCCGAGTCAAAATTTACAAGACAGGGCACATGGCTTTTTATAACAACGATGGTCGTCGTTTTTTGGGGACTGACCCTGGAGGGCACCCTTTGCATGAAGCAAAATGGAGCAAAGACCCAACAACTGGTGAAACCTATCTTGAATTGGCGCGCATGCAACTTGACTCATTGCAGTGGGTTGGCATTAAACCCCAATCTCGCACATTTGAATCACAGATAGATATAAAGGGTCAACCGGGGTGGGAAGATATGACTTTGGATTTTCTCCGTGAAAAAGCGGCAGAAGTCTGGCGAGTCCCTGTTTCAGAAGTTAATTATTTTTATAAGGAGGATAGCTTAGCTCCTCTTGGAGATGGAAAGTACAAAGTAAAACTGACAAAAGATTCCCTTTATGCCCTACCGGATGGAAACTTTGATGGACGAAAAATATTTTTAAGTTTTTTATCTAAAGTTAACTGGGCGCGGTTGGACATTATTCCCGTTGTTGAGTTATTCCAGTCTACTCTCCCAGGCAGCGGTGGAGCTATCTTCGAATTCATTTGGGGAATTTACGAAGACCAATCACGAGAGGAACCACTAGATACTCTTCGCTATCGTGGACTGCCAACCTACCCTTCTCAGGGTGCATACAATATCTTCGCATCCTTTTTCATACCCAAGGCACCCGGAGAAGAAAAAGACATCTTTCGTATTTTTATGGATACAAAACGATCCCATGAGGTCACCTGGTCCCCACAACCCAACCCTCCATGGCGATACTTTGACCATAAGTCAAAACTTTGTCTTACAATCCATAATGGGCACCTTTATAAGGTTACCCGTTANGATGAAACCAACCCCATACCTTACGTCAACNGTTCGATAGGCGGGAAACCATCCTGTCAAAGAGAAATACAAGTTGGTGTTAATTTTCTTACCCTGATAGACGGTCAGGAGAGAAAAGAATTTTCATTTCACCCCGACTGGAAAATTTTACCACAAACTGATTTACCTGCAAAAATCCCAGAACATCCCTTCAACTGGAAATGGTTTTTTAATGGTTTTCCCCCACAAACGGATAACATTAAATCGATTTACACCGTCCCCCTATATCCTGAAGGAAAAGCAGAAATAGACGAACCTGCTCTACAACCGCTGGCATTAGATCAAATNATTTACTACATGGAGATGGCACCGGGAATGCCTGCTAAACTGGAAAAGGTTGAGCGTGTACTGGTTCATACTTTTGATATGTCTATAGCAGGATGCATCGATTGCACTCATGAGCGAGAATACACCGTTTTATTCAGCGACCCTGAACTTGCACAAAAAAATGCACACCAATTATGGGATTATGCCGCGAAAAGAAAAGAACTGGACAACTTAAAAAAAGTTTCTTTTCTTCCGGAGAAAGAGCATTTAGAAGAAGTCTATAATGATAAATACGGAATGGTTTTTAAATGGATCCCTATGTTTTATTTTCAAGACCGAGGAGTATGCGAACAGATTTTAGCCTCATCGGTCCGGGCCCTTCTACCAGATGGCATTTTGTTTTTAGTGGGTCCCCGAGCAATTAAAGGGCTGTTTGATCATTACGGTTTGGATTGTCTGTATGGCGATCAGATAATGAATATGCCTTTTTATAGGCAACACCTTAAGTTGTGCCCAGAAAATCTAATTAACCAGGACATCACAGTTTTTCTAACTGAGAAGCGTATCTCGTCGGAAACCAAAANAGAATCCGAAGCCGAGGTATCCATACCTNCATCCGATTCTGAAACAGAACCACAGGTAAACANAGCTCCAGAACCCATTATTCCGTTACGCAATTTTGATCGAGAGAACTAATATACAAAGCTTAAAATAAAATTTGGTCTATCAGCCTCCTTCAGGCCTTTCCTTTCCAGCGTATAACGTCTCTCATGAATTTTCTACGATCCATATCCTTATCCCAAGGAAAAATGTCCATTAAAGGTTCTAGGGCATAGTTCGATTTGTCTTCGGGAGGAATTTCAAAACCACCGTCTGTAACTCTATAAATATTGTTAAACGTTCTATAATTTCCACAAAGCGTCACATAATCCCACGACGTTGTACCTTCAATTAGCGCGCAAAATTCTGATGAAGAAATACCTTCGTATAAGCTTATTTTNCCGAGCATACCTTTATGAAGTTTTGGCTGACTAGATTGACCAAAATCTATGCCCCACACCTGCGAACCTTCCTGCCCAAAAACTTCCAGTTGATAGAAAATCTGCCAATGCTGCCAACCGCTTAGTAAGTCGCTCTTTAGAATTCGCTCAATCAAACAATCTTCAATAAAACCCTCAACCACTTCCATCTCTTTCTTATAAAGTTCCGGGTCTGTAGTTTGAGTTTTTATAGCGGGAACTTCTGCTACAGGTTTGAATGTAACTAGATGACTATCATCTTCAAGAACACGAACAAAATCGGAATTCTGTTCCTTTATCTGAACTCCATCGGTCGAAATATGAGCCACATCACCGGGGAAGAACGGGGCACTGAGAATTTCAGGACAAAACGCGGAAATATCACTCAGAAACTGTTCTTGGGTAGTAGGGAATGAAAACTGATTTAAGAAAGTTAATTCATTCCTGTACCTAAAAGCGGCTGAACCAGGAACAACAAATTTAGGCCCAAGCGCTCTAACGACATTTAAGAAAGTGCAATATTCCTCAATGGGTAGATTAAGAGGCTTATTATAAGAAAAGTTTCCTTCCAGCAGTGGAACAAATCGAGAGTGAAAAAAATCAATCTGACCAAATATTTCCCCAATCTGTTGAATGATTTCTGGGTTCACTAAAGAATCCACCTGATTCCAAATCGTCACATCACCATCGCTTACCACGAGCCCGTGTTCAGGGAAATCGTCTTCAGCCGTGCTGGCCTGATTGCGCGAAGGAGTTGGAGTCAGGGTTACATCATTAACCTTGATAGATTCAAAGTCGGACACAATCTTTATGTTTTTAAATTCCAGCTCTTTAAGTATGTCGAGAACAAGGTCATCATTAGGCGCAAGAACAATTGAATCCGGCTTTAGAATTTTCTCATTTTGCACAAGATAGGCCAAAGTACGTATATCAAAGTGATCCTGATGCCTATGGGAAATATTGAGAACATCAACCGGAGGTATTTTGTCCTTTTTTAAAATAATACTAGGGCACAACACGTTTACTTCTTCCCACAGGTAATCGAACCAAACCGGATCCGTCAATACGGTTGTCTCTTTGGACTGTATGAGGAGGCAAGCATGGCCGATCAGGGTAGTCTTAATCATTTTTTAGATCCTTACTTACAAAAAACACCAGAGTAGCTAAAAAGAGTCCCTAACTCAAGCGACCGTTTAAAGAAACCTGCTAATATCTTCCTAAATTTTAGAAATGGAGGTGGCTGTACTGGTGATCTTAAAAATCAAAACCTACTTCGCCCAACAGGCACAACTTGATTTTTAACATATAGATCTGGAAGATTGTTCGTCCCATGGTGAGTGATATAAAGAAAAACGTGTTCACGGGCATTGATTCGCATAGCCCATGGACCAAAGTCGTTTTGATAAAAACTTTCATAACGACCCATGGCTTCTTCAATAGTCTGGCCCGATTTTGGAGTATAGTAAAAATCTAAAGCCAAGTCGTGCTCAGGGTTATCCTTAACTTCCATATCCAATTGCTTGATCATATTCATGACTGGGGCGTGTTTATACAAAACAAAAAAATACATCTCAACGGAGTGAATAATTTCCTGGTTTTTCAGTAAAAACTGCCTAGTATCCTCAGCCTCTTCTTCCGTTTCTGAAGGAAACCCATAAAACGCCATGACATGACTCCATATACCAACCCGCTTAGCTTCAGTTAGATTAGTTACTGCAGCAGAGATATCTGTATCTTTTTTCACCAACTTGATAATACGTTGATTGGCAGATTCTAATCCAAAGTAAAGCGACCGACATCCTGACTGAGCAGCAAGATCCCAAACCTCAGGTTCAAGCAAACTGGACTCAAAACGGATAAGAGTTGTCCAATAAATACCGAGATTTTTTTCGACCATTAGTGGTGGAAGTTTTTTAAACAGTGCTGGCGGAAACGATTCATCAGTAAACAAAAAGTGTTTTGCGTTGCATGCTTTCTTTAGATGCTCCAAGTCACTAATAATCTGGTCAGCATGTTTCGCTCTAAATTGATCAATGTAGCCCGCCCCATGGTCGCAAAATGTGCACTCTCCCCAATAGCACCCACGGGTACCAAGATAAGGGACAAGGCGCTCCGGAGAAAAATACTTTTCCCATGGAATTCCATCAAAATCAGGAGGGGGCAATTCATTAACCCTCTCCTGATAAGTATTGTTTACTCGTATACTTCCGTTTTCCTCACGATAAATCAGGTTTGGGACATCTTCCATTTTACGCTTGCCATCCAAAGCCTCCGTAAGCCAAACAATTGGATGTTCACCTTCATAAAAAATAATTGAATCGAATGCTGTCCCGAAAAATTCTTCTTTCTTTTGAAGTTCATCACGTAGCCGGGTGATTATATTGCCACCGACGGTCACATGAATCTCCGGAAATTTCTCTTTAATGAGAGTCGAAAAAGTAATGCCCGACATAAGTTGAACAGGGGTCCCTATTGAAATACCGACTAAGTCAGGCTTTTCATCTTCAATTACCCGAAAGACCAATTGTCGACAAATATCGGCGTATACATTGACAGTGTCGTCATGAGGGGCCTTTAACAAATCACCCGAAATCCAGGGACTGTAAATATTAAGATTACTCTCAACTGGATAGAACTGAATATCTGCTGGATGATATGCTGCAGAAACATAACTCATTACTTCACGGAAAGCGTTAAGTGACGATTCAGCCTTGGACACATCATAAAATTCAGGTCCACGCATGACCTCTTTAGCTTTCTCAACTTCCCTAATATGATACTCAAGGTCGACAAAACTATATTCCTTGAGCATACCCTTGATATCTCTTTCTTCTTTTGTGATCTCTCCCATCCTCTGCTTTTCTCTAAGATCTCGCAAACGCTGATCGATACGACCTTTAACAAACAGAAGAAACTCTCTTGAGAAGATGTGGTCATACATTTCCACATTGATGTCTTTTTGCACAACCTCAATACCATTTTCACGAAGAACCGCCGTAAGACTCGGTAGAGCAAGGTAGGGCGCTGTAGGCACCCACTCAGGGGGAAATAGTAGTAAAACCTTTTTCATAAATTTATTATCTCAATTAAAACGTGTCGACAACAAAACTCAACCAACATGCATTTTATTTTTTGCAATATGAATGTAATTATTAAACATCAAAGAAACGATAAAGGCAAAAAAAACCGGTGGCTTTGAGGCAAGTTGTAATTAATTTATATGTGATTCCTTCAAGCTTAATGATAAAATAGCCGCATTCTATCAGAACAATGGCTTTTTTTTTAAAGCTGAATAAAAAATTTAATTTGGATCTTCATTAAAATGAAGTTCTTAATTATAGTATTCAGGAGATAATTGAACATTATGTCGCCTCAGCAACCTAGCAATGAAATTATAGTTAAAACAATACTCGATGAAGCAAATTTGACATTTTGTGAAACTGCTGACCGTAAGGATGCAACCAACGAACGCAGTGCAGAGGGTTCCGGTTGGGACGAAGGCAAAATGGACGGTGAGTTTGACTTAGAGGACTATAAACGTATCTTGGAATTGCAAATGGAAGCTGCCTGCATTTGCGATGAGCACCCAGAACTAGAACAGGAAACCGCCGACATTTTTCAAAGTGTCACAGACGAAAATGCTGATGACGTATTGAAGCAAGTTCAGCAACAACCAGGGATTCTTGACTTGGGTCGCATTGCTGTAACTATTTTTTTACTTCGTTTTCCATCAGTTCAGTCCTTCGTTAACAAGGGACATCCGCTGGTTTTGGCAACAGACGAGTACATGTTGGAAAACTCTAACGCTCAAAACTGGCATGATTATAAATTCATCGCTGAAGAGTTCGGATGGAAATAATCATCTACATCTACCCGCAAACCATAAATAGGCCCGTTAATTAAGTCATGGACTTTCGGTATCGCCTAGCAAAAAAAACATTCAAAAATAAAAAAATTCCTCAAAAGCGTGCGGCTGGCATGGATGTCATTAGCCAAGATCAGCGAGGTGATGACTCTTCACCTGAAGTAAGCCCACTGAGTCTTGACAGACAAACCATTACACCAAAACCGCAGCTGCCAGAAGAAGAAAAGCAATTGTCGCGACGCGACCTTTTTTCTTTTGGCAATTTCATGAAGTCTGCTGCTGAACTTGATGTACAACCCATCGAGGAAACCGAAGAAGACGATGAAGAGAAAGAAGGAGATGAAAATTCCTTGAAATCAGATGACACTTCTGAGGAGTCAGTTGTTGACCATGAATATGATCATCCCCCATCTAAAAAAAAAGGTTTATTTAAACGTCTCATATCTCGCTTCCGTCCTAACCCTAAAGAAGAAGAGCAAGTACATCACCCGACGATTTCGGTAGAAAACGACCTGACTGCTCCTGAAGGAGAAATACCCAGTTCAAAAACCACAGAAAAGTTAGATCAAACACCGGAAGAAATTCTAGAGGTTGTCGAGGATGATGATGTGGACCCCGAATACGACCGCCGAGGATTAATCAAGCAAGGTGTACATTTCTTTGCCAAACCTGCGGTAGCAACCGTTCAAAATAAAATCGAAAAAATAAATGAAACGGTGGATAAATTCACCAAAAGGGTTCCTCTTCTTCGTCCACCCGGAGCAATCACTGAGCGGCAGTTCTTGCAAGACTGTACCCGATGCGATAAATGCATCCACGCCTGCCCTAAAGATGCAATAGTAAAGGCACCCAAAAAGTTTGGATTTCTGGTTATGGGAACACCATACATTGATCCAGTGAAAACGCCCTGTGTTATGTGCGATGACCTACCTTGTATTTCTGCTTGCCCTGATAGCGCCTTATTGCCTGTCGACAATCCGGGCGATGTGAATATGGGATATGTCATACTCGATAAAAAAAAATGTCAGGCTTATGGAGATACCTTCTGCCAACAATGCATCATTGACTGCCCTATTCCTGGAGCAATCACACAGAACAAGGATCAACAACCAGAGTTTCACAAAAAAATATGCACTGGTTGCGGTGTCTGCGTAAGGTCATGCAGCACAGTCAATATTCCAGTCGCTCTTAAGGTCAAACCCCTTATGGTGATTGAACAACAAGTTCGTAAAAAACAGATAGAGGAAGAACAAAAACGTTTTGAAGTCGAGAAAAAAACACTAGAACAAAAAGCCCTGGAAGAAGAACTCCAGGCTCAGAAGCAAGAAATAACTAACGAAGAATAATCACGTAAACTAGGCTCCAAGGATTAAATTAAACTGGGTTTTGAGTCACTCCCTTATAAGGAATAACTAAAAAAGTACAAATATTTGTTTTTCTCACATCAAGCGTTATCCCTTGCAAATCCCCTACATTTTCAGTATCTTGATTGGTCTTTTGACGAACTCCCAACCTTCATCTAATACGGACAAATAATGCAACAACGTACTCATACATGTGGAGAGTTAACACAAAAAAATATTGNCGAAGTAGTTTCTCTTTGCGGATGGGTACATACCCGAAGAGATCATGGAGGACTTATCTTTATCGACTTATGGGATAAGTATGGGCTCACACAAGTTGTACTCAATCCGCAGATTGACCAGTTAGCCCACCAAGAAGCACATTCATTACGAGGAAATTTTGTAATTGCTGTCCGCGGCAAAGTGAGGACACGACCGGAGGACATGGTCAATCCAAAACTAAAAACAGGAACTATAGAAGTTTTTATTGAAGAATTNGAAATATTAAACCCATCAAATACTCCTCCATTTACAGGATGGGAACATCAAGAGGTTGGCGAAGCTACCCGACTCAAACATCGGTACCTTGACTTAAGAAGTGATGAGCTCCAAAAAAACCTCGAACTTCGCTACCAGATCACCCGTATNACAAGAAATGTTCTAGATAAAGCTAAGTTTATTGAAATAGAAACACCCATACTAACTAAGAGTACCCCAGAAGGCGCTCGAGACTATCTAGTACCAAGCCGGCTTAACGCACAAAAATTTTATGCATTACCTCAGTCTCCCCAGCTCTTCAAACAGATATTGATGGTCTCGGGGATGGATAGGTATTTTCAGATTGCAAAATGTTTTCGCGACGAAGACCTACGACTAGATCGACAACCAGAGTTCACACAAATAGATATGGAAATGTCATTTGTTGATGAAAAACAAATTTTTTCTCTGGTCGAAAACATGATTACTGAAATCTANAAGGAAACTCTAGGAATAAATGTAGAAGCCCCATTTGAAATATTAAAATACCAAGACGCAATCAATCGATTTGGGTCGGACAAACCAGACTTGCGATTCGGGCTCGAGTTAGTGGATGTGAGTGAAGTCGTTAGAGGAGCTGAGTTTAAAGTATTCGCACAAGCATTAGATGCTGGAGGACAGGTTAAAGCTATCAACATAAAAGCAAGCGCTGACTCTCTTTCTCGTAAAGCACTCGATGACCTGACCGAAATCGCTAAAACTTACGGGGCCAAAGGAATGGCCTGGATCAAGATTCAACAAAACGAACTACAGTCTCCTATAATAAAGTTTTTCGAAAAGGAAATGCTTGACCATCTTATTGAAGCAGTAAAAGGGGAACCCGGTGACACTATTGTATTCTCAGCCGACGCTCCAAAAGTTGTCGCTGATTCGTTGGCCAATGTAAGACTAGGCGCAGCAAAACTACTCAGCTTGATCGATGAAAATCTAATCAAGCTTGTTTGGATAACAGAGTTCCCGTTGGTTGAATATGACGAGGATCAAAAACGTAATACAGCGATGCACCATCCCTTTACAGCTCCACTGGAAGAAGATTTAGATAAATTCGAGTCTAACCCAAACGAAATGAGAGCCCGCGCTTATGACTTGGTTCTTAATGG
>JGI26380J51729_10000798_pt1 | contig 15810 bp, 15 predicted proteins | sample SaaInlV_165m_DNA_FD_51729 | JGI IMG/M metagenome (IMG submission 51729) | reverse complement strand
TTGCTGGAGTAGATGAGGCTAAGGAAGAACTCCATGAAATAATAGAGTTTTTAAAAGAACCACAAAAATTTAATAAATTAGGTGGGAAAATTCCAAAAGGTGTTCTTCTAGTGGGTCCGCCGGGTACAGGGAAAACCTTATTAGCAAAGGCTATTGCTGGGGAGGCTAATGTTCCCTTTTTTAGTATCAGTGGATCAGATTTCGTCGAAATGTTTGTTGGTGTTGGTGCCTCCCGTGTGAGAGACCTTTTTGAACAAGGAAAAAAAAATAGTCCATGTATTATTTTTATTGATGAGATTGATGCAGTTGGTCGCCACCGTGGTGCTGGTTTGGGTGGAGGACATGATGAAAGAGAGCAGACTCTAAACCAACTTCTTGTTGAAATGGATGGGTTTGAAAATAACGAAGGGGTTATTTTGATAGCGGCTACTAATAGACCTGATGTACTAGATCCTGCATTACTTAGACCGGGAAGATTTGATCGGCAGGTTATGGTTGACCGCCCAGATGTGAAAGGACGAGAAGGTATTCTCAAAGTACACACTGCAACTGTTCCATTAACAGAGAATGTTGATCTTAAAATCATTGCTCGAGGGACTCCAGGGTTCACGGGTGCAGATTTAGCAAACCTTGTCAATGAAGCCGCGTTGCTTGCCGCCAGGGATGATAAAAAATGTGTGGGGAATGATGACTTTGAAAGTGCTAAAGATAAAGTGTTAATGGGTGTGGAAAGAAGGAGTATGGTGATTTCTGAAAAAGAAAAACGAACAACAGCCTATCATGAGGCAGGACATGCTTTGGTTGCATTAAAACTTCCAGGCACAGATCCACTTCATAAAGTTACCATTATCCCAAGAGGTAGGGCCCTTGGCGTTACTATGCAACTACCAGAAGATGAAAAACATACTTATCCAAGAAATTTTCTTTATAACAATTTAGCTATATTCATGGGCGGTCGAGTTGCTGAAGAAATATGTTTGGGGCAAATGACAACTGGTGCAGGAAATGACATCGAGAGAGCTACGGAGATGGCCCGTAAAATGGTTTGTGAGTGGGGAATGAGTGAAAAAATGGGGCCGCTTACGTACGGCACTAAGGAAGAACAGGTTTTTTTAGGAAAAGATTTCTCGCAGCAAAAAAACTTCAGTGATCAGACGGCAAAATTAATAGACCAAGAGGTTAAAGCCCTTGTGATGGGCGGATATGAAAAGGCTTGTGAGATAATAACTGAGCATCGAGACTCACTTGAAAAAATGGCTTTAGCTTTACTTGATAGAGAAACTCTTGGTGCATCAGAAATTAAGGAAATTATTAATGGAAAGATTCCACCCGTTGGTGGAGATGAAACAAAGGTTGAGTCAGAAGAAGTAGCTCCTAGTGCTAAAACATCTCAAAAGAAGTCAAATGGTGATTCGGGGGAGATAATAGGAGGTGGGTTGCCGGATCCGCACCCAGCATAAGTATTGCTTGAGTTTAAGCTTTATAGAATTTAAAAATAGCTTCAGGTATGTGGGCAAGAATCTTGATCCCGACTTGAAGCTTTTTTTATTTGCTTAGTTATAAAATAAACACTTTGATTTAATGAACACATGGCATTTTCATTCGGTAATTTAGCGGGTTCGAATTCTACCGCGGTTATGGGTATTATTAATTTGTCTCCGGATTCATTTTATTCGAGGAGTAGTCACAGGAACTCTTGTGATGTGTTGCATGCGGCAGAAAAAATGATTTATGAGGGGGTTCACATTCTCGATGTCGGAGCAGAGAGTACGCGCCCCGGGTCTAGGGGTATCTCAGTTAAGCTTGAACTAGAGCGTCTCCTTCCAGTTATAACAAAATTAGCGAAAGAATTTAATGTTCCTATTTCTGTGGATACGTATAAACCGGATGTCGCCTCAGTTGTTTTGAAAGAAGGTGTTGCTGTGATCAATGATATTTCTGGCCTGAGTGCAGGTCATGAAATGGCTAGTATCGTATCACATCATAATGCAGGCATTGTATTAATGCATATGAAAGGTACCCCAGAGATAATGCAAAAAAATCCTTGTTACGAAGATGTCTGTGTGGAAGTTTTAAATTTTCTATCGCAGCGAGTTGAGCTGGCTGAAGGTGCAGGAATTGATTCTGGTAGCATTGCGATTGATCCAGGTATTGGATTTGGGAAAACCTTGGCCCACAATATCGATTTGATCTCCAAGTTGAATCAGCTAAAAGTTTTGGGTAAGCAAATTCTTCTTGGGGTTTCCAGGAAATCACTTATTGGCGATATTCTAAACCTTGAACCTGAAGAGCGTTTGGAAGGTTCTATTGCGGCAGGTATTGTGGGGGTCATTAACGGCGCTGACATACTCAGAGTGCATGATGTTGGTCCCACAGTGCGAGCAGTTCGAATTGCTAATGCTTTAATGAAGACAAGTTGTAAGAATGATTAAACTCTTTGTAAATGTAGATCATGTGGCGACGGTGCGCGAAGCACGAAAAACCTATGAACCGGATCCATTGGAGGCAGCTATTATTGCTGAAAAAGCTGGCGCATATGGAATTACAGCCCACTTGCGGGAAGATCGGCGCCATGTGCAAGATGATGACATTAGACGCTTAAAAGATCATATCACCACGCCTCTTAATTTGGAAATGGCTGCGGTTGAAGAAATGGTAACAATAGCTATTGCCACGAAACCATTTCAAGTTTCAATCGTACCTGAGAACCGTCAAGAGATTACAACAGAGGGTGGTTTAAATATTTTGGAACAAGAAGGCCATTTAATTGAAGTGGGTCATAATTTAAAAGAANTGGACATATTATTTAGTTTGTTTATTGACCCAGACGAAGATCAGGTGATTGCAGCCAAAAGGGTGAAAGCTGACAGCATCGAGCTCAACACAGGGCCATATTCAGAAAGCTCTAGCATCAATGCAACCACTCAACATTTGGCACAATTGAGAAAGGCAGCAATGCAGGCTCATGAACTTGGGTTGCGAGTATTTGCTGGCCATGGCTTAACTATTGATAACGTTCCGGCTATTATTCGCGATGTACCCTGGATTGAAGAATTGAATATAGGTCACCACATTATCTCGCGTTCAATTTTTGTTGGAATGGATCAATCTGTCAGAGATATGATTGATTGTATCAAATCTAAGGTGACTTTAAATGTTGATAAAGTTTAGTAACTTCATGTAATAAAAGGATTAATTGTTTTTGCGAAGCTAGTGGCATATAAATTGCTTTGGAATAAGTGTATGTTGATAAATGCCAATGTATTGACAAGGCCAATAAAATGATTGAATGCAATATGAATGGAAATATAGCCAGTGAAAACTCAGCCGCTCGTGAACGAGGGGCGTCTGTAGCTCGAGAGTATGAACGTGTTGTAAATACTTTCAATAAAGTTTTGTTATTAAAAGAGAAAATTCGTTTGTCTGTTGAGCATCGCATCAGTGAATTAGAGAGTTTTTTAGACCAAAACGAAGATCAATTAGCTACTCTTTCGAGAAATATTGAAATTTATGAATTAAATATCTCTAAAAGTGTAGAGAACCTAGAAGAATTACTAATTGAGGAAACAAGAATTAAAGATAAATATAATAATCTACTGCATGGTGTGTCGATGGAGACTGTTGGCGTTACTGCAGTTGAAGAAGAATCAGTTGAAGGAAAGAGTCTATCGGTAGATGGCCCATCGACGGAAAACCTAATTCAGCAAAGGCATCATTTTCTTGATAACTTGAATTCGTCTTTTCAAAAACTTGATAATGATTTGCAATCAATCAGTTTACTCCAAATAGAAATGCACAATGCAAGGTCCGAAATTCTTGAGAAAAAGGAGCAAGCACTTGTAAAAAAAATTACTTTGGACGGAACCAGGCGGGATTTGGAGGAAGAACGTGAACAATTGGAGTCAGATTTGGAAATTTCTATTAAGGAAGAAGAAGCCTTAACCCTTGAATATGCACAGCTGATAAATAAAGTAGAAGGTTCCATTGTTTTAGGCGATGAAATTGACAGAATATTATTTTCTTCTCTAGGGACCGTTGAGGATTAGCACTGAATGAGTCTCCTGTCGTCCCTACGCATTTCACCTATATCTCATACATTTAAATGTTATTATTGACTTGAGATTCTAAGTTTTGCATAATCAGTCTTTTGAGACATAAAGGGATGTGATTTGTGTTTCTACGCTTACATCTCTCTAATTCAATAGCTTCCCTCACTGTCAAACTATTAAAATGTAGAGCCTCAAGTCCCCTTTAGTGCCCTGTTTTAAAATTTTAAATTTATACTATTTTCGGGTTTTCGGCTGATTTTGTAGATCCTTTTTGGAGGAAATTTGTTCATGTCTGTAAAAGTGGCTATAAATGGATTCGGTAGAATTGGAAGGAACGTTCTTAAGTGCATTATCAATGATAGCGATTGTTCTTCTTTATTTGACGTCGTAGCGATAAATGATTTGACAGACCCTAAAACCTTAGCCCATTTATTCAAATATGATTCTGTTCAGGGAATAAATTCTGCCAAAATCAAAGTCACTGAGAAGGGTTTAGTGTAAATAGCAAATCTATTCGTATTTTGGCAGATCGTGACCCTGAAACGTTGCCCTGGAAGGAGTTGGGTGTTGATATAGTTGTAGAGTCCACTGGGTTATTTACCAAACGTTCTGCCGCAGAAAAACATGTAAAAGCAGGGGCAAAAAAAGTTTTAATCTCTGCCCCAGCGACTGACCCTGATGTAACTCTAGTCCTCGGTGTTAATGACGATCGGTACAAAGCTGAGTCTGATCATATTATTTCCAATGCTTCTTGCACAACCAATTGTCTCGCGCCAATAGTAAAGGTCCTGCATAACAACCTAGGCATTGAAAGAGGCGTAATGACAACGATTCATTCATTTACCAATGATCAACAAATTCTAGACTTACCTCATAAGGATTTGCGTAGAGCACGAGCCGCTTCCGTGTCCATGATTCCTACAACTACTGGAGCCGCGAAAGCTGTCGCCTTGGTCCTACCCGAATTAAAGGGTAAGCTGGATGGTATGGCTATTAGAGTACCAACGCCAAATGTTTCTATTGTCGACTTTGTTGCTGATGTTGGTATAGATACGACAGCACCAGAAGTTAATGATTTGTTTAAACATGCTTCAAAGGCTGACTTAAAGGGTATTCTAGACTATGAGGACACACCTCTTGTATCAGTAGATTATCAGGGGAATGAATACTCATCAATTGTTGATGGGTTAGCTACAAAAGTCATAGATAAGAGGTTGGTGAAAGTTTTAGCCTGGTATGACAACGAGTGGGGTTATTCCTCACGAGTTTGCGATTTATTGAAAATGATTGTAAGTAAGGGGTTATAGAAGTTATGAGGCACCCTATAGTTGTAGGTAACTGGAAGATGAATATGCTTATTTCGTCTTCCAAAAAATGGGTTGAAGAACTACTAAACATCTCAGATTGTGCAGGGACTATTGATATTGTTGTTGCGCCACCGTTTACATCTATTTCCGTAGTTCGTCAATATCTAGAGGGGAGCAAGGTCCTGCTCGCCGGTCAAAATTTAGCTTCAATAGCAGAGGGAGCGCAAACGGGAGAAATTTCAGCTAATATGCTTAAAGATGCAGGTTGTGATTATGTAATATTAGGCCATTCTGAAAGACGGCAATATCAGCAGGAATCGGATGGGTTAATCAACAAAAAGATATTTCTTGCTTGCCAAAGCGGACTGAATGTTATTCTTTGTATTGGCGAGTCTATGGGCGAGCGTAATTCAGGTAAAACCAATGATGTGATAGAAAGACAGCTGACTGCTTGCCTAGAAGGATTAAGTGAAGATCAATTAAATAGCTTGTCGATAGCTTATGAACCTATTTGGGCCATAGGAACAGGGAATACGGCCAATCCTAATCAAGTACAGGATGTTCATGGTTTTATTCGTAGTTGGTGTGAAAAGTCAATTGGGAAAAGCCTGTCAAGAGTTACACGTATTTTATATGGAGGTAGTGTCAATTCTCAGAGTAGTCCGGCGCTAATGGCTCAACCCGATGTCGATGGTCTATTGGTTGGAGGAGCAAGTCTTAGGTCAAAATCTTTTTATGATATAATCAAATCATCGTTTTAAAGGGGATTAATTTTTATGAATACTGCAATTATTATTGTGCACGTTACTTGCACTCTTTTTCTTATTCTTGTGATTCTATTACAATCAGGAAAGGGAGCAGCAATGGGTTCCGGCCTTGGAGCTGGTAGTAGCCAAACTATGTTCGGTAGTTCCGGTGCGGGAAATTTTTTAACCAAAACGACCACGGCTATTGCAATATTATTTATGATAACCTCTCTCTCTTTGGGGGTAATGTCCACCAAAGAAAAATCCCGATCAGTTATGCCGGACTTAGAAACCCCTGCCGCTACGAGCTCTCCCGAGACAACGCCTGATGCCGAGGATAAAAAATCAGAGTAACGAGAAGCACACACAGCGTGCCGATGTGGTGGAACTGGTAGACACGTGCGCTTGAGGGGCGTATGGAGCGATCCGTGGGAGTTCGAATCTCCCCATCGGCACCACCTTTTATTTTAGTTGTATAGTTAACCTGGCATATGCAAGCGACTACCTTGAAGGGACTATTCCTCGATCCAAGTTTTATCGCTATTTCTTTTGTTATTTTTGGAACGATCGTTAATATTCTTGTCGGGGTTAGCATACTTCCGAAAGACAAACGAAAAAAAGGTTTTAAAGCTCACCGGTTGCTTTTTTATTTTATTGTTCTTAGCTATACAATGTTCTTGTGGGTTTCTCACTCTCCTGTTAAAAATGGATGGCTTAAATATTCAGTGCTGGTGTATTTTCTTCTTGTCATTCCAATAACTCGCAAAATTAATATTACTTTTCATGCAATACTAGCGTCATTAGGGCTAATTCTATTGATTGGAGTTGCTTCATTTAGTGTTTTGTGATTCTTTGCATTGAAAAATATTTTTCTCTCAGGTCTTAAGGTTTCGTGGAATCATTTGATATCATAGTTCTAGGAGCAGGATCTGCAGGAGTTTCTGCTGCTTTACGTGCGGCTGACCAGGGCTCAAAAGTTTGTATTGTTGAGCAAGAAAAGATTGGTGGTTCGTGTATTCATAAAGGCATATACCCACTTAAGATTGGCCTTGGCCTATTAAGAAATAAAGAATCAGGTTTTAATTTTAATGGTTATATTGACTCTGAAAAATTATTTCACAAAATAACAGGAACCTTGCAGTTACTTTCTGAGCTCTGGAAGCAAAGACTTGCTGAGGCTGGGGTGACGATTAAAATAGGCAGAGGGTTACCACTCTCTTCATGCCTTGTACAAGTGTTATCGAATGACAAGACTTTTGATATAGCTACAAAAAAAATTATTATAGCAACAGGATCCAGCCCTGGTTCTATTCCTACCATTCCATTTGAACGAGATATCATTGTCCCAACGGATGATGTTTTCAAAAACCATTCGATTCCTGACCGAGTTTTTATTGTTGGAGCTGAGGGCTATGGCTGTGAGCTTTCAAGTTTTTACCAGATGCTTGGCAGTAAAGTTTTCATAAGTTCAGAGCACTCTCGGCTGTTTCTAGACCAGGACCCTGAGATCCAAAATAACTTAGAACAATCTCTTAAATCTTTAAAAGTAAAACTCTTGCTTGGTAAGAAAATTTCGTCTTACTTTAAAAATAATGGGATGATAGATATAACTTTAGCTGAAGGTGTTAAGTTTCAAACAGAAAAAATTATTTTAAACTTGGACCGTCAAGGTAATTCAGAAAATTTAGGATGTGATACTTTGGGTGTTAGGGTAGGGGGCAATAAAGAAATNCTTGTGAATGATAAGCTTGAAACTAGCGTGCCAGGTGTTTTTGCCGTGGGAAGCATTACTGGCCGAAGGAGTAGATCGGGCATTTCAGAAGAAGAGGGAAAAATTGCGGCGGATAATGCAATGGGGAAAAATAAATCTATTAATTATGACTGGATTCCTTTTACTTTTTTCACTAAGCCAGAAGTAGCNACTGTAGGATGCTTCGCAGAACAAGCTCATTATAAAGGGTTTCGAGGTGTTGAGGGCTTTGCTAAATCTGAACATTTGGATTTTTCGTTTTTGGGTGAAATAAAAGACGGGTTTTTTAAAATAGTTGCTGATGCCAGAAGTGGTGTTATCATTGGAGGCCAATTTGTTTCTCCCAATGCTTCACAGTTGATTTCTTTGGTAGTACTGGCTATTAAAAAAGGGATGAAAGTTGGTGCTTTTCTATCTTTAGCGAATGGTAAGTCAGAGGAAATTGAAGGTATTAGGGAAGCAGCACGCTTATGCAGTAAAGCCGTGAAAAAACAACACAAAACCATGTAAGTAGCGTGAATAACTTATCTTGACTGGTTTTTCCTTTTGTGATAAAAAACCAATTTTCTTGAATAAAGCCTTTNGTATGTTCTCACGTGGTAAGATGTTTTTAAATCGTATNGGTTTGAATTACTGGAGATTTTTATGGCTGAGGCCAGTACCAATGAAAACGAAAAGCCAGTAGCAGCTGCTAGTAAAAAATCATCTAAAAAAGATGAGGCTAATGATACTATTTGGTCACGCAGGGACTTTTTCTCTATTGCAGGTTGGGGAAGTTTCATGGCTACGCTTGGTCTTTCAAGTGCTTTTTTCACACGCCTCCTTTTCCCTCGTGTTTTGTTTGAACCATCCCCTATTTTTAAAGCAGGTAAGCCGAGTGATTACACTGTAGGGGAAGTTAGTACTAAGTTTATTAAATCTCAACGAGTGTGGATTGTAAGAGACTTGGAGGGAATCTACGTCGTATTTGGCCTTTGTACTCATTTAGGTTGTACTCCACGTTGGTTGAACACGGAGAAAAAATATAAATGTCCTTGCCACGGAAGTGGGTTTACCAAGGATGGTACTAACTTTGAAGGGCCAGCTCCGAGGCCACTTGAGCACCTTAAAATAACCCTTGATCCAGATGGNATGATTGAGATTGATAAAAGTAAAAAATTTCTTTATGAAAAGGGCGAATGGGGAAAACCAGGATCAAAGTTGTTAATTTGATATTAATTTTGGACCATTTGTTTTCTTAATTTTTCTTTATCGTCGTTCTTTTTTATTTTTGGAGGACTTTTATTTTGGCAGCAAAGAAACCGGAAATTCCTACACTAGCGACTCTGGTTGAAAAGATAAAAAGTGGAGAATTGTACGAAGAGGTTAAAAAAGAGGTTTTAAATTCACAGCTATGGACCTCTAGCTTTCGACATGGATACGCTGATACACCAAGAAATCGGGTGTTGCAGATTGTAAGTAATGTGTGGCTCCACCTTCATCCAGTTAAAATTCATCGGCATGCCCTTAGAATAAAGTTTACCTGGTGCATGGGCGGCATCACATTTCTTTTGTTCCTTTCTACGGTTGTTACGGGTGTTATTCTCATGTTTTATTACCGCCCCGTAGGAGAGTATGCCTATTTTGATATGAAATATCTCCAGTATGATGTTCCTTTTGGGATGCTTATGCGTAATATGCACCGATGGGCTGCTCATGCTATGGTTATTACTGTATGGCTTCACATGTTTAGGGTTTTTTTAACGGGCTCCTATAAACCACCTCGCGAATTCAACTGGGTGATTGGCGTATTTCTAGTTACATTTACTTTACTACTTAGTTTCACCGGTTACCTTTTGCCATGGGATCAACTAGCGATGTGGGCTGTTACGGTTGGAACAAATATGGCTCGTGCGACACCATTTCTCGGGCACGAAGGTCCATTTCAAGAGTATGTTTTTGGTGTCAGTCCCAGATACGATGCTCGTTCCATGCTTCTTGGCGGTAGTCTAGTGGGTCCACCTGCGCTTCTTCGTTTTTATGTGTTGCACTGTATTTTTATTCCCTTGGTTGCTGGTGCCTTAATGATTGTTCATTTCTGGCGCATAAGAAAAGATGGGGGTATTTCGGGTCCTCTATAATTCACTTTTCATTAATTACTCTTAAGAGGTTAGTTCGTGGCGGAAACCCCAAAAAATAAGGTCGAAGGCTTAGAGGAGAAGGTTCATGTATGGCCTTATCTCGTACGGCTTGAGTTTCTTTGCGCTCTTTTTGTGACAATTGGTCTTACCGTTTGGTCAATTGTCATCGATGCGCCGTTGGAAGAAGCTGCCAATCCTACAAAGACGCCAAATCCTTCTAAAGCCCCCTGGTACTTTCTTGGACTCCAAGATATCCTCGTTTATTTTGATCCTTGGTTTGCAGGTGTTGTAGCACCTGTTCTTATCATAGTAGGACTTATGTTGATTCCTTACCTTGATATTAACCCCAAAGGGAACGGATACTACACATACCACGAAAGAAAAGTTGCTATCTGGGTATACAGTTTTGGGTTTTTGGTGTTGTGGATCGCACTTATTATTATGGGTGTTTTCTTGCGAGGACCCGGATGGAACCTGTTTATGCCTTGGCAATACTGGGATCCGCATAAAGTAGTTGCTCTGGTAAATGTGGATTTACCCTACGCGCTTGGAGTGCGAACGTATAATATGGCTATGGTGGTTGGGGGGGGGATACTTAGCGCTTATTTTGCTTTAGGTACCGCGGTTTATTTTTTCATGGAACGAAAAGCCATAAAAAATGTTGGTTTTTTACGTATGTTTATTAAGGTCCAGCTTTATCTCATCATGATAGGCATGGTGATTAAGATTGTTTTGAGAATCGGGTTTAATATTAAATATATATTGGTTACACCCTGGATTAATATATAACTGAGTATTTTTTTCAATTGTCTGATTTTATTGAGGTTTTGCATTGAGTGATTCTGAAGATATGAAACCAGAAGATGAAACGAACAAAGAGAGTAAGCCGTTCGTGGATGAGGAAACTTCGTTTAGTTTCCTTTTCTTTATTACTGCTGGAGCTCTTTTGTTTGTCACCCTTTGGTCTTTCTGGGATGACGAATTCACTCGTCGGGGATTTAAGCAGTACCAAGGAGAATACTTCAAGACACAGTATGCGAGGGCTGAGGATAAATGGAAAAGCATTGATAAAGAGATTATNTCTAAGGAACAAGAATTAACAAATGATTTAAATCAAGNAGATGTCAAGCTAGATGATTTAGATGANTATCAAGTCTTACTCGACGAAGTATTAGAAGCAGAGATAAAACTTGGGGAAGCTGTTGAAGGAAAAAAGTTTGCAGGAAGTGAACTTGATGAAGCTTACTACTATTATAAAAAAGCGATGCACGAAGGGCAAAATTATGATGTGCAATTCGATAAAGTCAAACTACTTGAAAAAGAGGTTGATAGTTGGCTTCCTCGANTTGAAGAGAAAGNAAGGCTGCTTAGTGTAGCGGAAGACAAACTTTTGGCCGAGAAGGCAGAGCGAGTAAAATTAGAAAAAGAATTAAAGAGTNTGACTCGTGGAAGAGATGACGCGCANCGTACAATGGACTTTTACAAGCCNTTTCCTTTTATCTACCGGCCTTCTGCAGTTGAACAGACGGTTATTCCAGGNTTCGGTAANAATAATTTTTCTGAAATAACTTACAAGGTTGACCGGTGTCAAACATGTCATATCTCTTATGATGACAAGTACTATGATAAACATGAACAGCCTCTCAAGACCCACCCGAACTTAGATATTCTGATTAACAAACATCCTCCAAAGCGTACAGGTTGTACTTGGTGCCATCTTGGTCAGGGTACAGCAACGGCGCCAGCTGAACATGCTCACGGTTCTCACCATGAAATGGATCAGACAGCTGAAATTAACGAACCGATGAATCGCGGTATTTTTCAACAAGCAACTTGCCGTAATTGCCATGCTGGAGTTATAAATCTTGAAGGTGCTCCTATTTTATCTAAGGGAAAACGGCTTTTCCTTAAACTTGGCTGCCATGGATGTCATTTGGCAGACGGTTATAGTGAGGAGGCAAAGGTCGGGCCACGATTAAACCGCATATCATCTAAAGTTGATCCAAGTTGGCTTTATCGCTGGATTAAAAACCCAAAAGAATATTTGCCAAAAACAAGAATGCCGAACTTTGGATTTGACGACAAGGATGCCTTTGGCGTAGCTGCTTATCTAATTGCATCATCTGACAAAGACTATTCCCTCTCCGAAAAATTTATTTTTGGTAATCCGGACCAAGGTAAAAAACTTTTTAAAACTGTTGGTTGCCTAGCCTGTCACGAGATTGATGGTCAAGGTGAAGTATTCGGCCCAGATCTTAGTCGAATTGCTAGTAAGGTTAACGCTGATTGGGTTACAACTTGGCTGAGTAATCCAAAAAGCTATAACCACAGAAGTCTTATGCCTAACCTCAGGCTTTCCAATGATCAAGCCAATGACATAGCCTCATACCTCATGATGCATGGAGAAAAGAAGGTCATACCTGGCATTAAAAAGGCTATCAAAAATCAAGCACTGATTGATCATGGCAAGAAGGTTGTTAGGACTCGTGGTTGTTATGCCTGTCATGATATTAACGGAATGGAGAAGGAAGGACGGATTGGTCCAGAGTTATCGTTTTTTGGCCGAAAAATGACTAGTGAGTTAGAGTATGGCGATTCACATATCCCACATACATGGGAGGCATGGGCTCGAACCAAATTGAAAAAACCCGATTCATTTCGCACCGAACGCGTGTTAGATAAGATGCCAAACTTTGGCCTAGCGCCTGATGAAATTGATGCTTTGGTTGTGTTGTTAAAAGGATTTAACGGAACAACTATTCCAGAGAATTATAGAAAAGTTTTATCTGAAAAAGAGCGGACTCTTGAGACGGGTCGTCGCCTAATCACAAAGTATAATTGTAAAGGTTGTCATCATGTCGAAGGAGAGGGTGGTATTATACAAAAATATATTAAGGCCAAAGCTTTATACCCTCCACCCCTTGAGTTGGATGAATATCATGTAGGTGAGAGGATAAAAGGTTCATGGCTATACTCTTTTCTAAAGAATCCAACTCCTGTTAGAAAATGGGTAAAAGTGCGTATGCCAACATTTAATTTTACAGATAAAGAGGCTCGTGATCTGACAGCCTATTTTGAGGCTATGTCACCTACAGAGAATAAATATGAAGCCGGCGTGAACACTATAAAGGCTAAGGATCAAATAGAAACTGGTGTTAAGGCAGTTAATTATATGGATTGCGGCAACTGCCATGATGAGGGTGAGAAGGGAATAGATTTTAGCATAGCAGGGGATCGATTACGCCAAAATTGGATTCCAAAGTGGTTGAAACATACAAGAAAAATGATTCCCTGGACCAAGATGCCCTCTCATTGGGAGATGAAAGGGGAAGAATTAATCGCAAAAAGTAAATTTAAGGAACTAAACACTATTGGCCCTGTTGATGCCCAAGTTGACTCTATCAAGAATTATTTAATATCTTACAATACCGCGGAATATGATGACTCGCTTGTGCTTGGAGATGGTGAAGGTGAAGAAGAGGAAGAAGAGGAAGAAGAGGACGAGGATGAAGAAGAGGACGAGGATGAATAAATTAGAAGCAATTTTTTAATGAATTTATATTGCTTCATCTGGAGAATAAAGAGTAAAATACATCATATAAACACTTTATAAGATATAAATTATGGGACTATCACCTTTAGAGAACTTTCTCCTTATCGCTTTAAAACCCGATAATATGCCCATTGGAGCCATGCTTCCGATCGTCGGCTTTGTTTTCTGGATTGCCATTCGCCAAATGATTGCGAATGATCGTCATATAAAAAATGGCGAAAAAGAAAAAATATGGGACGAAATGATTAAATAGTGGGACTTTTTCTAATATCTGGTGTCGCTTTTTTAGTAGGTATTATTTTAATAATGCTACTTAAAAATACATCACCTCCAGCCCCGCAAGACCAGCTCCACTTTAACAATTCGGACGATATCCCGCCTTTTTTGAAAGATAGCGACGCATTTCAAGAAAAGTGCATAGAATTTCTCTCCAAGTTCAACCTTGAACACAAACATTCGGTCTGGGCCAACAACAGCGAACTAGAAATAGCTATGATTGATGAGACCCCTGTGGTTGGGGGAGTATACTTGGCTTTATGTATAATAGACCCACCAAATAAAACGGTAGATGCTATAAAGGTTAAGGGATTTGTCGATACTGTAAAAGGCGAGGGTGCTTCAAGAGGTATCTTGATTACTACGGGTTATTTTGATGAAAAAGCAATTAACTTGATAGAAGAAGAGCCCATCGAATTAGTAAATGTTGTTAGCTTCGTATCTTACCTGAAAAAGTTTGGTATTTATGAATGATTTAATCCTTCCTAGTTTTAATTTAATTTATTCTCCATATTTCTTTAAGAAATAACATTTTTTGTATTAATAAATTTTTTTTTTGACTTTAAGAGTCTATGAAAATCATTGATATTTTAGAACAAGCTAAGCCATCTTTTTCTTTTGAATTTTTTCCACCGAAAGATAGTGATGGTTTCGATCAGTTATTCAAAACAATTGATAATTTAAAACCTTTGAACCCAGCATTTGTATCCGTCACTTATGGCGCTGGGGGAAGTACTCGCTCAAAAACAATCGACTTGGTTGGTCGTATTAAAAAAGAAATTGGACTGGAAAGTATGGCACACCTGACCTGTGTAGGTCACAATTCCGATGAAATTTTGAATGTGCTTGGGGATATCAAGAAACAAAATGTTGATAATGTGTTGGCGCTTCGAGGAGATCCTCCGGCGGGAGAAATAAATTTCACAAAACCAAATAATGGATTTGGTTATGCTGTTGAACTGGTTCAGTTTATGTGTGAGCGTTTTTCTTTTTGCATAGGTGTCGCAGGTTATCCCTGAAGGACATCCAGAAAGTTCGAATCGTGAAGAAGACTTATTTCATCTTAAGAAGAAAGTTCTTGCAGGGGCTAGCTTTATAGTTACGCAATTATTTTTTGACAATAAATACTATTTTGACTTTGTGGCTAACTTGAGAAATATTGGAGTTAATGTGCCTGTGATCCCAGGAATTATGCCTATAGTGAATTTAAAGCAAATAAAGAGGTTTACAAAAATGTGCGGAGCTACCGTTCCACATGACTTAATGGTACGCCTTGAAGCAGTTCAGGATGATCCGGAATCTGTTTATCAAATAGGAATTGATCACGCAGCAAATCAATGCAGAAAACTATTAATGCAGGGTGCCCCAGGCGTTCATTTTTACACACTAAATCGTTCTAGGGCAACTCTGTCAGTACTTGAGCGTTTGGTATAACTAAAGCAACCTCCCAAACTTTAAAAATTTCGTGCGAAATTTTATTCAATTCTTATTTGTGATTGGCCATGCTTTATTTTTTGATATGGCTTTTTCTGAAAATATAGAATTAAGAAATACCACTGATGATATGGTTGTTATCCCAGCGGGTAAATTTAAAATGGGTTGTAACCGTTTTGGGCTAATGCATGGTGCTCCCGAGCATTTGGTTTATCTGAACCAATTTATGATTGATCGTTTTGAAGTTACCAATAAAAGGTTTGAAGAAATTATTCCTGACCATAAATTACGCCGTAGTAAGTTATCAAGTTGTGATGAATGTCCGGTTACTAATGTCAGTTGGTATGAAGCAGTGGATTACTGCTATCTGACAGGAAAAACTCTTCCCACGGAAGCTCAATGGGAAAAATCTGCAGGAAATGGTGATGGTTGTGCATTCCCATGGGGTTCTGACTTTGATCCAATTGCTAATGAAGCAAGGGGTGGTCTTGAGATAAAAGATAAGTCTGTCCCGGTTGGTAGTTATCCGCCAAACATGTATGGTGTTTATGACATGGGAGGGAATGTTTGGGAAT
>JGI26380J51729_10000796_pt1 | contig 15820 bp, 14 predicted proteins | sample SaaInlV_165m_DNA_FD_51729 | JGI IMG/M metagenome (IMG submission 51729) | reverse complement strand
TTCCACAACACCCTTCTAAATTTACTAAATCTGCTAACTCATTTGCATTATCTGCTGTTGCTCCAAAATAAAAAGCATAATTGCAATACATTCTATTCTTCGCAAGATCTAATTTTTTTTGAAACTCTACCTTAGTTGAGGTTGGTGGATTAGTATTGGGCATTTCAAATACACTAGTAATCCCTCCTGCAATGGCAGCTCTACTTCCAGAGTGTAAATCTTCAGTATCTGCTGAACCAGGTTCTCTAAAGTGGGTTTGGGTATCTATACATCCTGGTAAAACTGTTTGACCTTCAGCATTTATTGTTTCTTTAGCTTCTTCGGAAATTTGACCAATTTTATAAATTTTACCGTCTTGAATAGCTACATCTGCCTCTTTTAATTCACCATCAATATAACATTGTCCATTTTTGATTATAAGATCTAACATTTCAGAAAAAAGTAATTATATTAAAAATGTTAACTAATCAAATATGAATATCAAAAATGTATATATTTTAGATGATAGAGCGATACTTTACTTAAACGGTGAAGATGCAAAAGAATTTCTACAAAATCTGATTAGTAACGATATTAATAAAGTTAGTGGNAATAATAGCTGCTTTACATCCTTATTATCTCCTCAAGGCAAGTTTTTATATGAGTTTATAATAATTAAATATAAATCTGGTTATTTGATTGATTGCGAAAAATCTCAAGTAGATGGACTATTTAAACAACTAAGTATTTATAAGTTAAGATCAAAAGTTGAAGTTTTAAATCTTAGCAATGAATTTGTAGTTGCTGCTTTTAGCCATGAAAAATTTCTAAATTTTGATGAAGCTCAAGATATTGCCGGCTTTACTTTAAAATATAGAGAAGATCCAATTCTTTTAGATCCGCGAAATAAGCTCATGGGTGCAAGATTAATTATTAATTTAGAAAAACTTTATTTATCATTAAAGAAACTTGAGTTACACGACTCTAATATTAAAGATTATTATTCATTTAGTCATAAACTTGGAATAGTTCCAAAGGATTTTAACAAATTACAAAATAAACTGTTTGGTATTGAGTGCAATTANGAAGAATTAAATGGAATTGACTTTAAAAAAGGTTGTTACGTTGGACAAGAAAATACAGCTAGAATTAAACTTAAAAATAAACTTTCAAAAAGATTATTGCCGATAAATATAATTAAAGGTGAATTAATTGAGGGTGAAAATATTTATTATAATGAAAATGAAATTGGAAAAGTATTAATAGAAAAGGATTATCCATTTGCATTAATTAAATATTTGGATGAAAATTTTAATGAAAAGTCAGGTTTTAATACTAAGAATGCTTTAATTGATATTAAAAAACCAGATTGGATTAGATCTTAACAATAAATATTGGATTAAATCTTAACAATAAATAAAGAGATGTTGTCTCTTAATGCTTTTTTTTCATAAATTTTTCCCATGCCATCTCGTAAAAAACATAGGCAAAAATACTCACAACCATAACCACAATAGTAAAGCTTAAAGATCGAATTAAATCACCAAACCATAGATAGGATAATAAAGATATCCATATCATACCGATCATTTGCCAGATAATTGATTTATAAAACAATATTTTCTTAGTCATTGAAATCTTCTTATTAAAATTAATTGAATATTAGTTAAAAGTGTAAAAAGAGATTTCTATTTAGTAAAAAGAGCAATGAAGCCTAACAAATAAATTACAGTTCCAGTGTTTCCAGAAGTTAAATATTTGTTTTATTTTCATAATTCATAAGTATAGCACAAAAAACCAGAAACATGATCAATAAAGGTTTTATTTTGGTGCGGTCGGAGAGACTCGAACTCTCATGGACTATGTCCACACGGCCCTCAACCGTGCCTGTCTACCAGTTTCAGCACGACCGCAACGTGTGTCATAATAAATGAATGACATCTATCTTTCAAATTGGTAAAAAACATCATGGAATTTACACAAGAAGTACAAAAAGCAACAGATCCTATTTATCAAAAAATTTCAAAAGTAATGCCTGAAATTGAATGGTCAGTACACGCTCCATATATTCATAAAATTAATAAACTTAAAAAAGAAAAAAATGCAGTAATTCTTGCACACAACTATCAAACACCAGAAATTTATCATGGAGTAGCTGATTTTGCAGCAGACTCTCTAGCTTTAGCAATTGAAGCTTCAAAAACTTCTGCAGATATTATTTTAATGGCAGGAGTTCACTTCATGGCTGAAACTGCAAAACTGATGAGTCCAAATAAAAAAGTTATTTTACCAGATATGGATGCTGGGTGTTCATTGTCAGCGTCAATTACTGGAAAAGATGTAAGGTTGCTAAAAGAAAAATATCCAGGTGTGCCTGTTGTTTCTTACGTAAATACATCAGCTGAAGTAAAAGCTGAAACTGATGTTTGTTGCACTTCAGCTAACGCAGTCAAAATTGTTAAGTCACTTGGAGTAAAAAAAGTAATATTTTTACCTGATGATTACCTTGCAAAATATGTTGCCTCACAAACAGATGTTGAAATTATATCCTGGAAAGGAATTTGTATTGTTCACGACCAATTTAATGAAAAAGAAATTCACGATATTAGAAAAAACAATCCTGGAATTAAAATTATTGCACATCCTGAGTGTCCACCAGATGTTATAAAGGCAAGTGACTTTGCAGGATCAACTTCAGGAATGATTAATTATGTTAAAGATCATCAACCAAAAAAAGTAATGATGGTTACTGAATGTTCTATGAGTGATAATATACAAGTTGAAAATCCAAACGTAGACTTTATTAAGCCCTGTAATATGTGTCCTCACATGAAAAAAATTACACTTCCCAAAATATTAGATTGTCTTGAAAATGAAACTGGTGAAATCATTATGGATAAAGAAACAATTGAGAAAGCCAGAATATCAGTTGAAAAAATGGCAGCTATTGGCAGATAATTAAGTGTCAAAAATAAAACTAAGCAAAGACTTTATTCGTAACGCTGTTAAGAGAGCACTCAATGAAGACCTCTACCCTTCTGGAGATATAACTTCAAGTTTAATTGAAAATGATAAAGTTATAAAAGTTAAACTTTTATCAAATCAAAATGCAATTGTTGGTGGTCAGTTGTTTGCAAGACATGCTTTTGATTTAGTTGATAATAAAATTAAATTTATATCTAAAAAAAAAGATGGTTCACAAGTTAAAAAAGGCTCATTAATTGCAACAATTGAAGGTAGAGCTAAAAATATATTAATTGCAGAAAGAGTTGCTTTAAATTTTTTATCTCATATCTCGGGTATCGCAACTAAAACAAATCAATTTGTAAAATTAGCTGGTAAAAAATGTAAAATTTGTTGTACTCGTAAAACAATTCCAAACATAAGAGTTATTCAAAAATATGCAGTTAAATTAGGTGGTGGCACCAATCATAGATTTAATTTAAGTGATGAATATTTGATTAAAGATAATCACATTGCTTCATCAGACATACAACGTTTAGTCTCTTTAGTTATTAAAAACAAAAAGGGGAAAAAAATTACAGTTGAAGTTGATAATTTAAAACAACTTAAAGATATTATGGGTCTTAAATTTAATACAGTCTTATTTGATAATATGAATATTAAAAATTTAAAAGCAGGTGTTAAGATTGCTAAAAAATATTACGAAACTGAAGCTTCGGGAAATATTAATTTAAAAACAGTTAAATCTATTGCTAAAACTGGTGTTGATAGAATTTCTGTTGGCAGTATTACTCATAGTGCTGTAGCTATTGATTTTAAATTAGAAATCTAAGATACAAATTTAGTTAAATCAGGTTTAAAATAATTTGGCCCCTTCATTACTTTTCCAGACTCATTATAAATAGGCTCACCATTTTCACCTAACTTACTCATATTTGAATTCTGCACTTCATCAAAACATTTATCTAATTAACGCCAAATGCGTGACCCGCTCCATAGGTTACATACAAAATATCTGTTAATGCATCAGCTACTTCTAGTAAATCATTATTATCCATTGCTTCTTTTAGTTCATCTAACTCTTCTTTAATTAGATCAATTCTTAATTTATTGATTTTATCTGTACTAAATGATGGTTTACTTTTGACCTCTTGGCCAAAAGTTTTCATGAAAATTCCTACTTTATTAAAATTTGACATTTTGCTCCTGTAAGTTTTTAAAAATTAATGTATGTTTATAATTATTTATTACTTATAAATTAATCAATGAAATTAAGAAAAGAATTCGACAGCATTGGAAGTGTTAATGTCCCTAGTAACAAGTATTGGGGAGCTTCCACTCAAAGATCAAATAAATTTTTTAATATAGGTAAAATTTTAGTTAATATTTCAATAATCAAATCTATTGCAATTATTAAAAGATCAGCTGCAATAGTTCACTCTAAAGATAAACTGATTACAAATAAAATATCTAAAGCAATTATCAAAGCTTCTAATGAGGTTATTAAAGGTAATTTAGATGAAAATTTTCCCCTAAAAGTCTGGCAAACAGGCTCGGGAACCCAAACAAATATGAATGTTAATGAGGTAATTGCTAATCGAGCAATAGAAATTTTAGGTGGTAAAAAGGGCACAAAAAAACCAGTACATCCAAATGATCATGTAAATAAATCTCAGTCAACCAATGATGTTTTTCCAACAGCAATGCATATTTCTGTAGCAGAAGAAACTATAAAAAAATTACTACCAAGTTTAAAAATTTTAGAGAAGCAATTAAAAAGAAAATCTACTGAATTTAAAAATATAGTTAAAATTGGAAGGACTCATCTACAAGATGCAACACCACTTTCTCTTGGACAAGAATTTTCAGGATATTATGTGCAGGTTACAAAAAGTATTGAAAGAATAGAATATGCATTGAAAGAAATTTATTATCTTGCTCAAGGTGGAACAGCTGTAGGAACTGGAATAAATTCAAAAAAAAACTTTGATAAGAAGATTGTAAAAGAAATTTCTAAATTTACAAAAATTCCTTTCAAACCAGCTTCTAATAAATTTGCAGAACTTGCGGCACATGACTCTATTGTAAACTTTTCAGGAACTTTAAATACTTGTGCTGTAGCATTAATGAAAATATCTAATGATATAAGATTTTTAGGTTCGGGTCCTAGAGCTGGATATGGTGAACTTATATTGCCTGAAAATGAGCCAGGTTCATCAATAATGCCTGGAAAAGTAAATCCAACTCAATGTGAGGCTGTTACTATGGTTTGCGTCAAAGTGATTGGCAATCATAATGGTATAACCATTGCAGGATCTCATGGTCATTTTGAATTAAATGTTTTCAAACCACTAATTGCACATAATATTTTGCAATCAATCGATTTGATAGCTGATAGCACAAAGAATTTTGCTCTTTACTGTGTTAAAGGAATAAAAGCTAACAAGAAAAAAATTCAAGAACATTTAGATAATTCACTAATGCTAGTTACAGCTTTAGCGCCTCATATTGGATATGATAATGCTGCAAAGATTGCAAAAACTGCTCTTAAAAATGATACAACACTAAAATTTGAAACATTGAAGACAGGGTTAATAAGCGAAAGAGACTATAACAGAATTGTCAATCCTAAAAAAATGATCTATCCAGCATAAGATTTAATTGCTTCATTAATTAAACTTTTAAAATAAATTCTATTTTGAAGAATAGTGTCTTTAGAAATAAATTGATCTAAAATCTTATTTACCTCAGGATTAACTAAATTATCAATCTCAATATTATTTAAATTGGTGATTTCTTGATCAAAATTATAGACAAAATTAAACTTAATTTTGTTTATTTTTTTTCGATAATTTCGAGGGGTTTGAAAAAACTTGTAGACCTCACTGGAGTTATGAATGTCAATTGAAATATTGCTATCCAAAACTAAATTATTATCTCTTACATAAAGCAAACTATCAAATATTTGAAAGTCAACATAATCTAACCAACTAAATTTAGTTTCACTAATATCCAGCAAACCATCTTCGATCCTAAACTTAAATACTAAATTGTTTAGATCTCTAAAAGGAATAATTTGTTCTGCATTAATAATTACATTTATATTTAGATTTTTATTATTTAATAATTCTGATTTAAACAATTGGACCAAAATTGCATCTGGATTAAACAATTTATTTAAATTTATTATATCAATATCACCAGAAATTTTTGAAAAAAATGGAATAAAATTTATTATACCTTCATATTTAAAATCATTGTCTAGTGATTTACTTAAATAATTAAAATTAAACAGATTATTATTAAGTTGGTATGTGCCTTCACTTTTTTTTTTATTATAAGTAAATTCTATTAATCCATTTTTTTGAATTTGTTTGTAGCTTAATATATTTTTAACCTGCAATTTTAAAAAATCAAAATTTACTTTAGTAAGTATTTTCTTTTCATCCTTATGATTTTTTAACTCAACAGTATATGGAATATTGAATATCTCATTATTTGCTACAAAAGTATTTTTATTATCCTTTAAATCATAATAGTATTTTAATTGATCAATTTTATTTATGAACAAAACTTCATTTTCAATATTTCTATAAAAGATTTTGCTATTTTCAATTTCTAGATTGAAATTAGAGAAATTACTATTTAAAAGTTTAACAAAAAAATTATAATTTTTTTTATTCAAATCAAAATTAACTTTATTAAGATTGATATTTTTTATTCTAATATCATTTGATGCAAATAAATTACTGAATGAAATATAGATTTTCATCTCATCAACAGATGCAAATTTTTTATCTTGATTTAAAAATTTAATTTCCTGAAATGTCAAATTAGGTTTTGGAAATAAATTATAACTAAATTCTTCTGATAAACTAAAATCAATATTCAGGTCTTTATATAACTGATTCTTAATATTGTTAATTAGATTGCTGGTATCATAAAAATTGGGTATGGATAAATAAGAAAAAGTTAAAACAATTAATGCTGATAAAAACATAAAACCTCTTTTAAAGCTTAGAAAAGTTAAAAATTTATCTTTTTCAAAAAGAAAATTTAATTTGTTTAATTTTTTTTTTAATAGACTATTTATAAATATGCTGGTCTTTTTAAAAAATTTTGCAAAAAAATTATGTTTACTCATATAATAATATGAAACTTATAAAGAAATATTTTGAATGATAAACTCTGATTATTTAGATAATTTAAATAAAGCTCAAAAAGAGGCTGTATTGCATCTTGATGGGCCATTATTAATTGTTGCAGGTGCTGGATCTGGAAAAACAAAGGTTTTAACCTCTAGGATTGCGCATATAATAAAAGAGAAAAAGGCATTTCCTAATCAAATTTTGTCAGTAACATTTACTAATAAAGCTGCAAAAGAAATGCAAAATAGAGTGAGTAAGATTTTGGGATCTGCTGCAATAGGGCTGTCTTGGCTTGGAACGTTTCATTCTATATGTGCTAAACTTTTAAGAAAACATGCTTCGGCAGCTAATCTTAANTCAAATTTTACAATTATAGACACTGATGATCAGACAAGATTAATTAAAAATATTTGTAAAGCTGAAAATATAGATATCAAACAATTAGCCCCTAGATTTATTCTTGCTATTATCGATAGATGGAAAAATAAGGGATACTACCCTTCTGAAGTTATAATCAACAAAAAAGATATTTATGAGAAAACCATTTTACCTCTTTATAAGATCTATCAACAAAAATTAACTGACTTAAATTCATGTGATTTTGGTGATTTAATTTTACATACTGTAAAAATTTTAGAAAACTACCCTGACATAAGACAAATTTATTCAAATAATTTTAAATATATTTTGGTAGATGAATATCAAGATACTAATTTTATTCAAAGTAAATGGCTTAGCTTATTATCTGAAAAAAATAAAAATTTATGTTGTGTGGGAGATGATGACCAATCCATATATAGTTGGAGAGGTGCAGAAATAAAAAACTTTTTAGAATTTGATCAAGTATATAAAAATACTAAAGTAATCAGACTAGAACAAAATTATAGATCATCGCAAAATATCTTATCTGTGGCATCAAACTTAATAGCAAATAATGAAAATCGAGTTGGAAAAACTTTAACCACTACTATGGAAGAAGGAGATTTAGTTAAATTGAATTGTTTTAAAAATGGCAAAGATGAAGCAATAGGAATATCTGATGAGATAGAAAAAAAATTAAAAAAAAAATATTCTTTTAATAATATGGCAATTCTAGTTAGAGCTATATTTCAAACAAGAGAATTTGAAGAAAGATTTCTTAAAATTGGTATGCCTTATAGAATTTTGGGTGGTACTAAATTTTATGAAAGATCAGAAATTAAAGATTGTGTAGCTTACTTAAGATTAATACATCAAGAGAGGGATGACTTAGCGTTTGAAAGAATTGTTAATAACCCAAAAAGGTCTATAGGTGATACTACTTTAAAAACAGTGCATGAATACGCAAAAGAAAATAGTCTAAGTTTAGAAAAAGCCTCAATAAAAATGATTGAGCAAAATATGATAAAACCAAAAACAAAAATTGGGCTAGGATTTTTTCTTAATTCATTAAGCAAATGGAGAAATGATTTATTAATCAAAAAAATTAGTCATATTAAATTATTACAAATTGTCCTAGATGAGTCTGGCTATTCGGCAATGTTAAAAAATAAAAAAGATATCGATAATGAAAATAGATTAGAAAACATAAAAGAACTATTAAGCGCAATGAAAGAATTTGATAATTTGGAAAGTTTTTTAGAACATGTTTCCCTTGCAACGTCTATTGATCAAGAATGGGATGGAGAAAAGGTAAATATGATGACAATGCATGCCGCAAAAGGATTGGAGTTTGATGTGGTATTTCTACCTGGTTGGGAAGAAGGATTATTCCCTCATCAAAAATCAATTGAAGAAAAAGGCCAAAATGGACTAGAAGAGGAGCGACGTTTAGCATATGTAGGGATTACCAGAGCAAAGAAAAAAGCTATTATATCTTTTTCTATGAATAGATTTTATCAAGGTGATTGGATAGATAGTATGGCATCAAGATTTATTGAAGAATTGCCAGAGAAACATTTGGAAAAAAATTCATTTTTTGATGAAGAAAAAGAAGAAGTTGAAGATTTTGAATTTAATCAAGATTTTGAATTAGAAGAAGGAACGCGTAGTCCAGGATGGATACGATATCAAAAAAGAATTAAATGAATAAAAAAATAAAAATTTTAAGAGAAAAATTCAAGTACTACGATATTGATGGCTACATCGTCCCAAAAAATGATGACTATTTTACAGAATATTCAAAAATCAATCGATTAAAAATTATATCTAACTTTAGTGGATCTGCTGGATTAGCTGTTATTTTAAAAAAAAAAAATTATTTATTTACAGATGGACGATACACAATTCAAAGTCAAATCGAATCTGGTAAAAATTTTAAAATTATAAGTTACGAAAAAATAATTAATTGTGATTTATTTAAAGGTTTAATATTAGGTGTTGACCCAAAATTAATTACTTATGATCAAGCAAAAAAATTTTTTTTAAAAAAAAATAAGGTTAAATTTATTGATAATAATTTAATTGACAAAATTGAAAGTCAAAAAATTAAAGATAATTTTCCATTTTTCACATTAAACAAAAATATTGTTGGCGAAAGTCATGTTTCAAAAATAAATAAAATTTCAAAATTATTAAGAAAAAATAAATCTGATTATTTATTTATAAGTGCCCCAGAAAATGTAGCTTGGATTTTAAATATTAGAGGTGGAGATGGTCCAAATAGTCCAGTGCCAAATTGTAGATTAATTATTAGTAAAAATAAAAAAATTTATTTAATAAGCAATAAAGAAAAAAGCAAAAATCTTATTAAAGAAAAAATAATCAAATCAAATGAATTAATTCATATAAAAGATTTTCCAAAAAAAATTCTTCAGTTAAGAGGTAATAATTTTATAGTAGATAATAAATCATGTTCAATTTATTTTGAAGATATTATTAAATCTAAATTTAATATTATTAAAAGAGAAGATCCGATATATCTTCTAAAGGCAATTAAAAATAAGACTGAAATAAAAAATATGATTGATGCACACATTATAGATGGGGCTGCTCTTACAAAATTTATTTATTGGATAAAAAATGTTAATAAGAAAAAAATTAGTGAGGTTCAGGCACAGAATAAATTAGAAAAATTTAGAAAAATGAATAAAAATTATTTATATCCAAGTTTTGATACAATCGCTGGTTCTGGAAAAAATGGAGCAATAGTTCATTATAGAGCTAAAAAAGAAAACTGTAGAATTATTGGGAAAAAAGATATCTTTTTGTGTGACTCAGGTGGTCAATATAAATATGGAACAACTGATGTAACAAGAACAATTTGTTTTTCAAAACCTAAATCAAATATCAAAGATATATTCACAAAAGTGCTAAAAGGTCATATTGCAGTAGCTAATACCAATTTAAAAAAAGATAATATTGGAAGCAAAATAGACAAAAGAGCTCGTAAATTTCTTAGAGAAAGCAACCTAGATTATTCTCATGGTACAGGACATGGTGTTGGTTTTTTTCTTAATGTTCACGAAGGACCACAATCGATATCAAAAATAAATAAAGTTAAAATTAAAGAAGGAATGATTTTAAGCAATGAACCAGGTTTCTACAAAAAAGACAATTTTGGAATTCGAATTGAAAATTTAGTATTTGTTAAAAAAATAAGAAAAAAAATCTTCTTTGAAAATTTGACACTTGCTCCAATAGAAAAAGAATTAATTAATCAGAAACTTTTATCCTCAGCAGAAAAGACCTATCTATTTAAATATCATATGAATGTTTACTCTAAAATATCAAAGTATTTAAATTTAAAGGAAAGAAGATGGTTAGCTAGTTTTATTTAATAATGTTAAAAATTGTTTTTGATCTAAGGTTATTATTTTTAAGTTTTTTGCAGCTTCCATTTTTCTTTTTGTTGGTTTTTCCCCGACAATTAAATAATTTAGTTTTTTTGAGACACTACTGACAACTGTACCTGCATTTTCTTCTATTAATGATTTAACTTCAGCTCTACTTATTCCATGTAGCTTTCCTGTTATCATAAATGTTTTATTTTTTAATTTTCCATTTTTATTATCTTCAGTAACATCTTTAATATTTAGGATTTCTGCAAGCTGATTTAAAACATCTAGATTTATTTTATTAGAAAAAAAAATTTTTACAGAATTAACTTGTGTTTCGCCAATCCCATCAATATTTAATAATTCATTATATTTTTCAGTCTTAGATAAAGCTTTAAATTTAGAAAATGATTTAAAATATTTTGAAATCAGTTTTGCGTTTTCTAAACCAATATGCCTGATACCTAGTGAATAAATCAATCTTTCTATAGAAATATTTTTTTTTTCATTTATTGCATACCTTAAATTTTCAACTGATAACCTGCCCCAACCTTCTAATTTTTCAATTTTTTTAAAGTCTAATCTAAAAATATCTTGTGGCAATTTTATAAATTTTAATTCATAAAAGTTTTCAACTATTTTTTTTCCAAATCCATCTATATTTAGTGCTTCTTTAGAAACAAAATGTTTTAATTTTTCAATAGTAATTTTTTNGCACTCATAACCTTCACTCGTACATCTTCTAACTGCATCTTTTTTTTTTGTTATAATATTAAATTCTTTAATTGTTTTTGATCCACATGAGGGACAATTTTTTGGAAAAATAAATTTTTTGATGTCTTTTGATCTTTTTTTTAAATCAACAGATAATATGTGGGGAATAACATCTCCAGCTCTTTCTACTGTAACAGTATCACCAATTCTTATGTCTTTTCTGTCTATTTCATCTTCATTATGTAATGTAGCATTCGATACTAATACACCACCTATGTTAATAGGTTTTATTTTNGCAACTGGAGTTAATGCTCCTGTTCTTCCAATTTGGATTTCAATATTTTTAATTACAGAAATTCCTTTATTNGATGAAAATTTATGNGCTATTGCCCATCTTGGAGCATTTGCAACATTACCAAGTCTTTTTTGAAGCTTAAAATCATCAATNTTGTAGACAATTCCATCAATATCAAAATCTATTTCAGATCTTTTTTTTTCAATTTCAGTATAATTAATTAATAAATTTTTTACTCCAGTAATTAATTTATTAAGTGGGTTTGTTTTAAAGCCCCACTCATTTAACTTTTCTAAGTATTTAGATTGATTTTCCACTTTTAAACCTTGTTCATAACCAAAAGTATAAGCAATAAATTTTAGTGGAATTTTACTAGTATCATCTGGATTTTTTTGTCTTAATGATCCCGATGCAGCATTCCTTGGATTTGCAAATTTTTCTTTTAAAACTTGAAAATCACTATTTTGAATAAATACTTCGCCTCTAATATCTATTTCCTCTGGAAAATTTTTTTTTAAAATTTTTTTTGGTATATCTTTAATTGTTAAAATATTGGCTGTTATATCTTCCCCTTCCTTACCATCTCCTCTTGATAAACCTTTTATTAAATCTCCATTTTTATAAGTTAAAGATGCTGAAATACCATCAATTTTTGGTTCAGCACTATATGAAATTTTAAAGTTACTTTTTTCTGAAATAAAATTTATGATTCTTTTTTCAAAATTTAAAAGATCCTCTTCACTAAATGCGTTTGCAAGTGAAAGCATGGGTGCTCTATGTAAGGCTTTTTTAAAACTTTTTGAGGGTTTGTAACCTACGGTATCTGATGGAGATTGCTTAGATTTAAGAAAATTATATTTCCTTTCTAATAATAAAATATTATTTTTTAACTCATCGTAAACCTTGTCATTTACTAAAGGCTTACTATTGTCATAGTAGTATTTATTATATTTATTAACTAAACTAATCTTTTTTAAATATTGTTCCTTTATTTCTTTTTTATCCATCTAAACTAAATAAAGATTTTATTTTTTTAAGAGTTTTATTTTTTTTACTTTTTTGTTTGTCTCTTTTTTTTACATTTTCTTTATATTCTTTATCAAAAACACTATAAGATTTCTCATACCATTTTGAAGATTGATAATTATAACCTAAAAGTTTTGCGTATTTTTTAGCTTCATCTTTTAATCCAAGTATATAATGTACTTCAACCAATCTATGTAATGCTTCCTGCGCATATATCGTTGTTTCATAATCATCAATAACTGTTCTAAATCTATTAATAGCGGGTATCCATTTTTTCTTATCAAAATAATATCTTCCTATATACATTTCTTTAGAAGCAAGAGTGTCATTCACTAAATCAATTTTATATTCTGCATCTAATGAATAGTTAGTATTTGGATAATTTTTACTAACAATTTTAAAATATTCTTTGGCTTTAATAATTGATTGTAAATCTTTTTTTTCATCTACGATTTGTTCATAATATGAAATACCTAATAAATAATAAACATAGTCTAAATTTTTACTTAGAGGATAAACTCGTATAAACCTCTCTAGCTCCGCTATAGTATCTGAATAATAATCTTGAGTATAATACGCATAAGCTGCCATTAAAGCTGATTTTGGAGCCCATTCAGACTGTGGAAATAAAGTTTCAGCTTCATTAAATTTTTTTGCAGCATAAAGAACGTCGCCAGTTTCTAAACTTTTCACTCCTTCCTGATATGCCTCAAGGACCTGAAGATCTAAACTTTTTTCTTTAATAATAGATTCTTTAATTTCTTCTTTTGAACAAGATATTAAAATAGCAAACAAGGCAATAAACAAAAAAAACTTATTCATAAATATTTTAAGTTTATACTTACTTAAACAATAATTTAAAAGTTTTCTTTACTGTTTAAGCTATAGATCTCAACAAATTTTTATTGATAAGCGTGTGTGGAAGGTTTTTTTCTTTAATTTCTAAAATTGAAAAATTTTCTTTGTTTTGAAAGACTTTTCTCAACAACTGATTTGTTAAATAATGTCCTCCTTGTGAACATTTTACTCCACCAATAATTCTATAACCTGAAGTATAAAGGTCTCCAATACAATCTAATATTTTATGATTAACAAATTCTTTGTCGTTTCTTAGTCCTTCTGGATTTAAAATTTCATTATCTTTTACAACAATAGCATTTTTTAAACTACCACCTTTTGCTAAACCATTTTTTTTAATAAATTCTATATCTTCAAATAAACAATATGTTCTAGAGTTATAAACATCAGTTAAATCATCTTCATAAACTTTAACTATGTTTCCTTGATTTCCAATTATTTGGTTTTTATATTTAAGCTGAAAGTCAATTTCTAAACTCAAAGCAGATGGTTTAATAGAAATCACTCTTTCACCTTCAGAATATTTAATTTCTTTGTTTATCTTAATAATTTTTATTGGTGTTTCGCTTACATTTACACCTGCAACTATTATTTTTTCAATAAATTCTTTTGCTGAACCATCAAGGATTGGAACCTCTTCGTTGTCAATTTCAATTAGAGCATTATCAATACCTAGGCCAAATAAAGCTCCCATTAAATGTTCAATAGTTGATACCTTAACACCAAAATCATTTTCTACAGTTGTATTTAATGATGTGTTAGTAACATTCATGAAATTTGGATAAACCAAATTATCAATTTTTAAATCAACTCTTTTAAAAACTATACCAAAGTTAGGTTCAGCTGGTTTGATACAGATGTTAACATCTAAACCACTATGTAATGCAATACCATTAAATGAAATATTACTTTTAACAGTTTTTTGAGTTAAATAAGACACAGATAACTTGTAATTGCATTTTATTTAATTACAAAAACAACTAATATTACTATAAAAAACAATATTAACTAAATAGTTGAAAAAATTTTTCAAAAAAACCCATATTTTCCTTATGTTTAGGAACAAAAGTAATTTCATTAGTATTTAAACCATTTCTTAACTTATTTGCAATTATAGAAATTTCATCACCAGCATCACCTATAAAATTGTTTATGTAATTTCCGCACATATATTGTTTAATTTTAATTTGATATTTTTCTAACACATTATCAAACGCAAAAACTAATTTATTATCAATTGCAATAAAACTTACTTCGATACAAAAATAGTCATTGATTAGCTTACTATCAAAAGAAGAATATCTTTTGCCGTCAAAAATATAATTTACTATGCACATATGCATTATTGTCTGTTCTTGGTAGTTTTTTTTAAATAAATCTTTAAGTTCACTTAAATTACTTCCAAAACTTTTTTGTTTCAGTGAGGTTTCATAATTTTTTTTTTTTACACCCATATTAACTTTTAAGTTTTTTTCATTTTCCACTATTAGAATAATATTTTTAATAAAATTACCTATTAATTTTTCAATTTTATAAATGTTTTTATCAAGAAAATTTAAAAGTATATTAAGGTCCTTAAAATCAAATTGGTGGTCAATTTTTAACTCTTGACTATATAAATTTTTTAGTTTTTTTTTATTAAGTACAAAAATTTGGAATTTATCCTTTGAAATATAGAGATAAGTTTCAAAATCTAAATCTTCAATCATTTAAAATAATTTGATTTTTAATTCTAGCATCAACAATCTTGTTATCTTTAAAATCATTATTATGCAAAAACTCTAATACAAGGTCTAATGACTCTTTGGTAAAATTTTGAGACAATTTAATTATTGTATTATTTCTAATTTCTAGATCCCATCTTTTAGAAGGAAAGAAATATAGATTTTTAATTTCGTTATATGAGAATTTAGATTGGTCTATAATTTTTTTAAAATTTAAAAATTCATTAATATCTGGTTTACCAAAGATGAATGGTAGTTTATTGTTAGAAAAATCATTTTTAGACAATTTTCCATTAGAACCTACTAGAAATATTTTACCATTATTATTGATTCTTGCTAAAAATTTTGTTTTTTGAA
>JGI26380J51729_10000786_pt1 | contig 15940 bp, 15 predicted proteins | sample SaaInlV_165m_DNA_FD_51729 | JGI IMG/M metagenome (IMG submission 51729) | reverse complement strand
GACACCATTGCAGCCTATATGGTTTTTCAATCCAATGAAAAGCAAGCCCTTTTAGAAACCTTCAACCCTGGCGATCGCTTAAACAAATTACTTAGTACTCTAAAGTCCGAAGTTGAGATTCTTAAAATCGAAAAAAAGGTCCATGGACGTGTTCGGAAACAGATGGAAAGCAGTCAAAAAGAATTTTATCTAAACGAACAACTCAAGGCTATACAGAAGGAATTAGGGAAACGTGATGAGTTTAAAACAGATATCGATGAATTGACGGAAAAAATAAAAAAAGTTGGCTTGCCAAAGGACATTAATGAAAAAATATCAAAAGAACTGAGGCGACTTGAGCTCATGCAACCAATGTCAGCCGAGGCAACCGTTTCACGAACCTATATTGAGTGGTTCATCGAACTACCTTGGAAACAGGGGACAGGCTCTGAAAAAATTAAAATTTCAGAAGCGATAAAAATACTCGACAAAGATCATTATGGGCTAGCAAAAGTTAAGGAGCGTATCATCGAGCACTTAGCAGTACTCAAACTAGTCAAAAAAATTAAAGGACCGATTTTATGTTTAGCAGGTCCACCGGGGGTTGGTAAAACTTCCCTAGGGCAGTCCATTGCCAGGGCCACTGGGAAAAAATTCATTCGTGCTTCTTTGGGTGGAGTCCGTGATGAAGCAGAAATCAGGGGTCATCGAAGAACTTACATTGGAGCACTTCCGGGAAAAATTATCCAGGGAATAAAAAAAGCTGGCACTATGGATCCTGTATTTATGCTGGATGAAGTTGATAAAATGAATTCTGATTTCCGTGGTGACCCTTCCTCTGCGTTACTAGAAGTACTCGATCCTGAGCAAAACTTTAACTTCAACGACCATTATCTTGAGGCGGATTACGACCTATCGCAAGTTCTATTCATCTGTACTGCTAACGTTCTCCACACCATACCCAAACCCCTTTTGGACAGAATGGAGGTAATCCGCTTACATGGCTATACGGATGAGGAAAAAGTCGGGATTGCCGAAAAGTTTCTTATCCCTAAAAAAATAAAAGAACACGGATTAACAAAAAACAACGTTAAATTCAAAAAAACAATCTTAAACCGAATTGTGGATAGTTATACCCGCGAATCAGGAGTTCGTAATTTAGAGCGTGAAATAGCTACCATCTGTCGTAAAGTCGCCAGAAAAGTTGTAGACAAGGGGAAAAAATATTCTACTAAAGTTGGAGTTGACGATCTTAAAGAATTTTTAGGCATTCCTAAATACCAACGCTTGCCTGCGAACAAACCACTTCCGGTGGGTGTTGCCACTGGATTAGCTTGGACGGAGGTTGGAGGCGAACTACTATCAATAGAGGTAACTGTTTTGCCTGGTAGCGGGAAACTTTCGCCTACAGGTACGCTAGGTGATGTTATGAAAGAGTCTGCTCACGCAGCCCTTAGTTATGTTCGATCAAGAGCGAAAGATTTCGGGCTTAAAAATGATTTCTATCAGAAGACTGACATCCATATACATATCCCCGAAGGAGCAGTCCCTAAAGATGGGCCCTCAGCTGGAATCACTATGGCCATCGCAATGGTATCCGCCTTGACAAAAAATCCTCTACGACACGGCATTGCAATGACGGGTGAATTAACATTAACTGGAAAGGTTTTACCTATCGGTGGGCTCAAAGAGAAATCTCTGGCCGCTCACCGAGGGGGCATTTTTAAAATCATTCTGCCAAAGGAAAATGAAAAAGACATCCCTGAAATTTCGGATAAAATTAGAAAAAAAATGATTTTTTATCCAGTTTCTACTATGGATGAAGCCATTAAAGAAGCGTTTGAAAAAAAATTAAGCCCTGGGAAAAAACCAGCTAAAATAAAAATCAGAAAAAAGCAAGCCAGCTCTCGCCAACAACCTGCAACCACGCTGAACTAACTTTTCATTCTCTCAAGCTAAGTGTGGTGTTTTGCATTTTTACCACATGACTAAAAAAACTTTAAAACCTCCTGCCTCACCAACTCAAGGAGGGAAGCTACATGTCTTGGTCTATATGGTGATAGGGAACTAATGCATCTTCATTTAAAACCATAGCCATTACCTGATCCGTATGAATAAATTCATTCATTACTTTTAGTAAAGTAACAGAGTTGGAAAGAAATGCATCAATAGTCTGGTCGTTGATAGATTTTTTTGACAACTCTTCATAAAGATTCATTAGACGCTCCGACTGATCCACGCGCAGACTAATCGTTTTAAAATCTATTTTTCGTGCGTTTATCTTGCGAGCAAACTCCTCATAATTGAGATAATTTTCAATATCTTCAGGATGTTCTCCGCGGGAGATCAGTATTTTTTTTGTCTCTTCACGTCCATAGTCTTGTAGCATTTTTTTAAATTCAATAGCCACCTTATTTAAAGGTACTCCTTCTGACGTTTTACACAAATAACGCAAGCTAAAAATCATCTTATTTATGTTGCTATCGAGTTGCATTCCGTGAAAAGAATAAGGCTTTGAATCCACATTCCTTTCGAAGGCCCCCCACATTCCTCCATGTTTTTGAACTAAGTTCGCCTTAAATCCAATGAGCCTAATCGATCTAAACAAGAAGCCTTATCTATCGTCACAATTGAATCAGATTTTTTGGTAGTTATTTTTGCAATTAAAGAAGTATTAAGGGGAATCTCTGCTAAAATTTCTTTATTGTCCGAGAAAACTTCCTCCTTGGTTGTTTGCACTTTCTCTGTGCGAACCCATGTGGCTTCCTTCTTTGGTTGAATAACTGGACCTTTCGCTTCCTCCGCACCATCACACGCGAACAAAACCGCAATCGATATTAAATAGCTCGTAAAAATAGCAAACCGAATCATCAAGAAATGCTTTAAAAAATGTTAAAATACTTTTTATTTGATTACTCTTTATACTCTAAATCCTAGAGAGGTTCCAGAAAAGTCCTCAGTTTTGTAATGCGTCATAGATTATACTATTTACGAGTGATCAAAAACCGATAGCCAAACAACACAAACCTATAATGTTTTCCTGTTCGGTTTCAGTTTTAGTTAGTCAAACCAAGCCACTAAAATCATCTTAATTAACCTCTGGATACCCCTGTCCAAAAACCAATTCTATCTGTGGCAAACTCTTAATGTACTGAGTGATTAATGTGCTTTTATGTTCAAAAACGGTGATTATTTCTTGAAATATTTAGAGAAATTATTAACTTCCTTCACTATTCAAGTATCCTAAATCCTTGTAATTTATTTTATTATAAGGGTTTTAGAAAATATTCTTACAAACCTTAAATTGTGTACCTGAATTTGGTAAAAAAAGCTTTAGCACTTTGCTTAATATTACGATATAGCATTTAATAACAATGAGAAAAATTGACATGAAAACTTACAGAATATTCTACTCTATACTTTTCCTTACCCTTTTATCGGCCTGTGAACTTCGAATGGCCCCCACAGAATATTGGTCCAAGCTTTTTCGAACACAAACTGACTCGAGTTACTACCAAGGAAAATCGGAAAGTTTAACAAATGAAATAGCCAGAGATATCGAGGAGTACGAAATTAATAAAATCACCGTTATGGACTTTGTCGATGAGGGGAATCGAACATCGATTCTGGGCGAGTATCTTTCATCTAGAGTAGTCGAGGCATTTACTGACCGTTCGCTGTTTCAAGACCGTATTTTTCACATCACGCAAAAAGGCGAGGTCAACGAAGTTTTACAGCAACTAAACCTGCAGCATAACTACTTGTACGCGAAAAACGACTTAAAGGCACTTGGTGAATCACTCAACTCTCAAGCCATTTTAACTGGGAAAATTACTGATTTAGGGACCAATATTGATATGCACCTTACTTTGACCGATGTCGTAACCGGAGAAGTAATCTCTTCGGCAACACAGCATCTCACCCGTACCAAGTTTGCAGTCGAGATGCTTAGACAGCACTAACCACCTCTTAGTCAATAAACTGGTCTGACATTAACGGTAAAATAATTAAGTTTTCCCTTGAAAGTTTAAGACTGAAGGGCAGACCGGTATTTTCCAAGGGCCATAAGCGGGAAGAAGTGTTGGTACATGTGGTATTTGATAAAGAAATGAATGGGGAAACCCGTTCCCGTAAACTCATCTTCGTACCATGACCCGTATAGCTTTTGTCTATTCAATAAAAATTCAATTCCACGCTTAACAATTATATTTTCTCCCTCTCCACCGGCAATCATTGCCATCACCGCCCAAGAAGTTTGTGAGGCGGTACTAGTACCATTCCCTGCTAACGATGGGGTTTTATAACTTTCGCAAGTCTCTCCCCAACCACCGTCTTCATTTTGATGATCATCAAACCACTTCATCGCTTGACGAACATATGGCTGACTCATATCTTCGCCGATCGAAGCAAGGCCAGTAAGAGCCAACCAACTCCCGTAAATGTAGTTGACTCCCCAGCGACCCCACCAAGACCCATCACTTTCTTGCTTCTTTTTTATAAAACCAATGACTTTTTTAACTTTTGGATGATTTTTTTTAAACCCAATTTGGCTAAGTAACCATAAAACGCGCCCACTCACATCTGCTGTTGGCGGGTCTAGCATGGCTCCATGGTCTGCAAATGGGACCTGATTAAGAATTTCCTTTTCATTGTCTACATCAAACGCTGCCCAACCACCAGACTGGCATTGCATACTGAGTAGCCATGAGGTTGCCCTTTCCGATTCTTTTAACTTATGATGGGAATCTTGTAATTTTATTCGGTTAAGAAATATAAGAATCTCCGCCGTATCATCGCAGTCCGGATAAAGCTCGTTATAAAACTCGAATGGCCAACCACCTGGCTCCACCTGAGGATTCTTAATAGCCCAATCCCCCTTTTTAACTACCTGCTTAGTTAGGATCCATTCGGCCGCCTTCACTAAGGCAGGATGATCCGCAGACATCCCAGAATCACAAAGAGCGTTAGCTGCTATGGCAGTATCCCATAATGGAGAAACGCAGGCCTGCAAAAGTGTACCCTCTCGCCTGTCGATGAGAAATCTTTCCACCGCTTCCCACCCTTTAGTCCATTTCGGATCATCCTTGGGAATCCCCTCATAATGGTAGGCTAANAGAGAATTGAGCATCGCCGGCTGGATCCCAGCAAANTCACCTTGTTCTTCTTGATGTTCGATAACCCAACGCAGAGCCTTTTTAAGGGCGATTTTACGAAAAGGTTTCCAAGGTGATTTGCCAATAAATTTAATAAGTTTGTCTAGGTGAATAAAAAAATTTCTCCACGAACTAAAAATTGATCCGTCAGGTTCAAAATCTAATTTACGATCATCACTGGTAAAGAGTTCTTTGACGCCACGTCCTTCCGGTAGATAACACACTGGTTTATGACTAATAACAATCGAAAGCGGGACTACCGTGCCACGAGACCAACTAGACATTTCATAAATATTTAAGGGAAACCAGTTTTTAAGCAAAATAATTTCCACAGGAACCGCTGGACAAGCTTCCCATAAAATTTGTCCAAACATAGCGAGAAAAACTTTAGTAAATACCCGGGTACTTTTAATACCACCGTTTGCAAAAATAGCTTCGCGCGCTCTAATCATTTCTGGACGGCTTTCGGGAATTTCCGCCAGCTTTAATGCCATGTAAGATTCTACTGTAGAGTTAATGTCACAAGGCCCCCCAAAATACAGCGGCCAACTTCCATCATCGCGTTGTGTATGAAGGAGGTAAGTGGTAATTTTTTTCTGTTTTTCTAAATCAAGCGTTTCGGTTAGGTGCATAAAAAAAATAAGCTCCGCTGTGATAGTAGCGTTTGACTCTAACTCGTCGANCCAGTAGCCCTCTTCTGCTTGCCGGGACAACAAAAANTCGCGCGATTTGTGTATTGCGGAATCTAATCTTTTANCAAAATTCATCGAGGTATTTTCTTGATTTTCAGTCACTATAATAANGGAGAGGTTAAAAATTCGTTCATAACATTTGAAGGCATTCCAGCATACTATTGATTTTAAATGGGTAGGTGACTTTAAGGACTGCTCGCTGGATAGGCCAAAGTTTAAAAACCATGGCNTTGAACGGCTAAAATAACTTATTTAAAGTAAAAAATAAAGCTTTTACGATTNNGCGAGTTTTTTTATAAAAGTTTCGCACATGGATTACGTATAAAAAATATGCCAAAAAATCATGAAACCAGTTGACATCAAGCTGTAATTTATCTAGTATAGCAGGCTTCCATATTTACTTTGATCTCCCTGTTAAATCAAGCCCTTTTAGCTTATGAAAACGATTTCATTAAATGCAAATACTGTAGATAAGAAGTGGGTTGTCGTAGACGCTGCTGACCAGGTTCTGGGTCGTATCGCTACTAAGGTTGCCGCCATCATTCGTGGAAAAACTAAACCCACATTCACTCCGCATGTTGATTGCGGTGACAATGTAATCATAATTAATGCTGCTAAGGTGAAACTAACCGGTGCAAAATGGGATCAAAAAATTTATTACCACCACACCGGGTTTCCTGGTGGAATTAAGTCTGCCACGGCCAAAGAAATGAGGGAGAAAAAGCCCTCGAGTCTGCTAAAAAAAGCCATTCAAGGCATGTTGCCTAAAAATCGACTGGGAAGAGTACTGGCTGGTAATTTTAGAGTTTATGACGACGACAAACACCCACACGCCGCACAAAATCCAGAAACTATTTCCATCTGAATCGTGGCAATCGGTGGTATTCAATAACTAACTGTAATCAACACAAAAAAAACGGAAATCTACACTATGGGAAGCAACGGCGAAAAATTTTACGCAACGGGTAAACGGAAACGAGCTATAGCTAAGGTATGGATCCAGTCTGGCTCTGGCAAAATTACTGTAAACTCTAAAGAAGTTAAGGACTATTTTATGCGTGATTCTCTAGTGATGAATGTTAAACAACCGCTTACTTGCACTAATACCTCAGAGTCCTACGATATTGTCGCTACCATCATTGGTGGCGGTCTATCTGGGCAGGCTGGGGCATTCCGTCTAGGTGTGTCCCGCGCTCTCTTAGAAGCTGATTCCGAACATCGGGCAGCTCTCAAACGAGGGGGTTTCCTCACACGAGATGCGCGTGTTGTCGAACGAAAAAAATACGGCAGACCCGGCGCCCGCAAACGTTTCCAGTTTTCTAAACGTTAACAATCTATCTACCCAGTTTCTATCCTGGGCATGCTTACGTTTCAGGAAAACAGACTACCCCAAAAATCAGTTTCAGCTATTATATTAAACCGTTCAATACTACAATAGCCTTGGTCCTTGTTCCCTTATTTTGCGACTTACGCAAGGATTAAAGATTGCTATCTACAGGACAACACTATGGCAAAAATTGGTATCGCAGGTGCCAGTGGCTATACCGGATTTGAGCTACTTCGCCTACTCACAACTCATCCAGATGCCGAAATCGTTTTTCTCACCTCTGAAACCTATCAAGGAGAAGACATCTCAAAGGTGTTTCCCTCTATCAGGGGATTTGTCGATATAAAACTATCGTCAATTGAATCTATATCGAGCGATACTTGCGATATTGTGTTCCTTGCTCTCCCTCATACAGCCTCTATGGAAAAGGTACCGGATTTTCTAAAGGGAGGGACTAAGGTCATCGATCTGAGCGCTGATTATCGACTAAAAGATCCTGAGGTTTTTAAGAAATGGTACTCCGTCCCGCACCAACAACCAGCACTGCTGAAGGATGCAGTCTATGGTTTACCAGAAATCCACCGAGAAAAAATTAAGCCTGCTCGTCTGGTAGCTAATCCAGGGTGCTACCCAACAAGCATAACTCTGGCGCTCGCCCCCATAATAACGGAAGACTGGATAGACTTATCTAGTATCATAGTCGATTCTAAATCTGGCATCTCTGGTGCTGGACGTAAGGCCTCTCTTAATACCCTATTTTCTGAAGTTAATGAAGGAGTTTCTGCCTACAGCATTGCTGTCCACAGGCATACACCAGAAATCGAACAAGAGTTGTCAGCGTTAGCCAAAACTAATGTACAGATATCTTTTTCACCGCATCTTGTACCAATGACACGAGGAATGGTAAGTACGGTTTATATCAATTTAAAACAAGATAAATCCGTTGAAAACCTAATTGAGTACTTTCAAAAGTTTTATGCAGAAGAGCCATTTGTTCGCATTCTCCCATTAGGGGAGTATGCCAACTCTCATTTTACACTATCGTCCAATTTTTGTGATATCGGCGTACAGGTAGATAAACGCAACCGAAGGGCCATCATAACCAGCGCTATTGATAACTTAGTAAAAGGTGCATCTGGACAGGCTGTGCAAAATATGAATCTCATGCTAGGCATTCCAGAAACAACCGGACTTAACTTCCCTGGCATTTTTCCCTAGATATATTCATTATGAAAAAAGAAACTGCAGGCCGAGGGTTCCGAGTCCCAGGATTTACCACGGCCGGTATTTCCTGTGGAATAAAAACCAACAAACAAAAAGACCTTGCTCTGATTTTTTCGGAGGAACCCTCTGTTGCGGCCGGTCTATTCACATCAAATCAAGTGGTTTCCCCCACCATAACCTGGTGCCAGGAAATTCTAAAAAGTTCGAAAAGGTTGCGCGCTATCGTGATCAATAGTGGGAATGCCAACGCTTGTACAGGACCAAGGGGGATGGAAGACTGTAAATCTTTAGCCTCCAAGCTGTCACAGAAGCTTTCAGTTGAACCAAAAGAAATTTTAATCGCATCAACAGGAATCATAGGTGTCCCTTTACCAATAAATAAAATTGTAAAATCCCTTCCGGATTTGTCTAGCAAGTTATCTCCTAAGGGATGGGTTAGTTCAGCTGAGGCGATTATGACCACTGATTTAACTTCAAAATTTAAATCGCTTAGTTTCTACATTGGCAAGCAGAAAATTACTATGGGTGGAATTGCAAAAGGTTCTGGAATGATCCATCCCAATATGGCGACAATGCTTGCTTTCATTGCCACAGATGCCGCTATTGACAAAAAAACACTCGGTCGCGCTCTTAGAGAAGCAAACAATAAAACTTTCAACCGAATCACGGTCGATGGCGATACTAGCACTAATGATATGGCTATACTTTTAGCTAATGGTAAAGCTAAAAATAAAAGTATTCGAGCGAGCAGTTCCGCCTACGACAAATTTGTCGAAAAATTAACCGAAATATGTTTATACCTTGCTCATCAAATTGTACTTGATGGAGAAGGAGCAACTAAATTTGTTACAATTCGTATACAAGGCACAAAAACCAAAACACATGCCCATCGGGTTGCAAAATCAGTAGCAACCTCATCTTTAGTCAAAACCGCTTTATTTGGGCAAGACCCAAACTGGGGAAGAATTATCGCTGCAGTAGGTTATGCCGGAGTAACCTTTAACCCAGATAAGGTTCAAATTTCACTCAACGGTTCTGTTCTATTTAATAACGGAGTGCCAGCAAAAGGGGCTTTACAGTCAACGCTTCGAAAAAAAATGAAGAGCAAAAATATTTCTATTGTTATCGATCTCAAATCAGGTATTCACTCGTGCGAGGTTTACACTTGCGATTTGTCTTATGATTACGTTCGCATTAACGCTGAATATACAACTTAAGGAAACTCCTAGTCATAACCTTCTCTTTAGTTAAGATAATTTATATGGTGAAAGCAAGACGATCTAAATCACTCCGTGTACAAGCTCTATATTAAATAAAAGTTAAAATTTTTTATTTTTTGGTGGGTCTGTAAAATTAAAAATAAGGATTTCATTTATAATAAACTAACAAAGAAATTATTTTTTTCTAAAGATTTCAATAAGACAAGCTGATCAAAAACATATTAAACTCAATAATCCATGCTGTTTTCTCGCGTAGAATATCTTTTAATTTTTTTTTACCTTATCCCAAGTAATGCCACTTTTAAAAATTGTCAACTGCATGGATTCGGTACTCCGTAAAAAATGCCTGAAGGTTGAAAATATCGACGCGGCTTTGGTAGCTTTGGCAGATAATATGATCGAAACCATGTACTCAGCTTCCGGTTTAGGACTTGCGGCAAACCAAGTCGGAGTATCCTCCGACCTTTTTGTAATCGATGTGGGTATAGAAAAAGAAAAACGTGACCCTGTCATTATTATTAACCCGGTTATCACAGCTTCTGATGATGAAATTATGGGTGAAGAAGGTTGTCTGAGTATTCCAGAAGTTTTTGCGGAAGTTAAACGCGCTCAACGTGTCGAAGTCAAAGGTTATGACCTCAAGGGAAATGAATTAAGTTACGAGGCGGAAGGGTTTCTTGCCCGAGCCTTTCAGCATGAAATGGATCATTTAAATGGTGTTCTATTCTGGGATAATCTGAGNAAAGTAAAACGAGATATGCTGCAACGTAAGTTCAAGAAAAAACTTAAAGNAATAGAATCATGAACATTATTTTTATGGGAACTCCCGAGTTTTCTCTTCCCACCCTACATAAACTTTATGAATCAGATCACGATGTTTTATCAGTAGTTACTCAACCTGATCGACCCAAAGGGAGAGGCAGAGAATCTACTCCATCGCCGGTAAAACAGTTTGCATTAGATAAAAAAATCCCCCTACTCCAACCAATAAAATGCACAAAACTTGAGATTGTAAAAACCTTAGGTGCATTGAATGCGGATGTTTTTATTATTGTTGCATTCGGTCAAATTTTAGATAAAAATTTATTAGCTCTTCCGCATCATTTCTGTATAAATCTACACTCATCTCTACTACCCAAATACCGTGGTGCAGCCCCCATTAACTGGGCTATCATCAATGGAGAAACCGAGACAGGGGTTACCACTATGAAGATGAATGCCGGACTTGATACAGGTGATATTTTACTCTCCCGAAAAGTTCCAATTCGCAATAAAGACGATGCCCAGTCTCTTCACGATATCCTGGCCCATCAAGGTTCCTCTCTTGTCCTGGAAACATTATGCCAGTTAGACTCCGGGTCATTGGATGCGACTGCCCAAAACTCAGACCTATCCTCCTATGCCCCAAAACTCACAAAAGATGACGGTTTGATAAAATGGAATCAACCTGCTGTTAAAATTCACAATCTTGTTCGTGGACTTACCCCCTGGCCAGGTGCATTTTCATTTTTAGGGTCTAAACGTTTTAAAATTTGTAAAACCGAAACCAAAATTTGTGGTTTACCCAACCAACCAGGTGTTATTCTTCGTATTTCGGGACATGGTATAGAGGTCGGAACTCAAAAAGAAAGAATTGTTATCACAGAACTACAACCAGAAGGAAAAAAAAGAATGCATGTAAAAAGTTTTTTAGCTGGGCATAAATTAATTATCGGAAATAAGTTTTCCAACCAATCATTACCTAAAAACTAACCTTTAACTATCAAGGAAATATAATGCCTAGAACTTTGGTCACAGGAGGAGCTGGTTTTCTTGGTTCTCATTTATGCGACCATTTATTAGATAAAGGCCATCAAGTTATTTGTATGGATAACTTAATTACTGGGTCACTTGCAAACATAAAGCATATTAGAAGCGACCGATTTACTTTTATTGAACATAACGTCACCAAGTTTATTGATATCGACGGCCCGTTAGATTACATTTTACATTTTGCTTCACCCGCAAGCCCTATCGACTACCTTAATTTCCCGATTCCAACGTTGAAGGTTGGTTCTCTAGGAACCCACAATGCGCTTGGTCTAGCCAAAAAAAAGAAATCTATTTTTCTAATTGCCTCTACTTCGGAAGTATACGGAGACCCTCTAGTTCACCCACAATCTGAAGATTACTGGGGTAATGTTAATCCTGTTGGCCCGCGGGGGGTATACGATGAAGCAAAACGGTTTGCTGAAGCCATTACCATGGCTTATCACCGCTATCACAATATAGACACCAAAATTGTTAGAATTTTCAATACGTATGGTCCCCGCATGCGCCTTAACGATGGNAGAGCAATCCCAAATTTTCTCAAACAAGCNCTAACAGGAAAGGAACTTACTGCATATGGTGATGGATCTCAGACACGAAGTTTTTGCTACGTTTCCGATCTAATAAAAGGAGTCTATAAATTGCTGATGTCTAATATTAACGACCCGACCAATATTGGAAACCCTACCGAGATGACAATCCAACAAATGGCTGAGAAAATTTTGCAAGCCACCGGCAGCCATAGTAATATCTCCTATNAGCCTTTACCAGATGATGACCCAAAAGTTCGACAACCTAATATAGAAAAAGCCGTAAAATATTTAGGCTGGGAACCTCAGGTTAAACTTGATGAAGGACTGAAAGCAACTATAGAGCATTTTAAAAGCCAGCTAGGTATTAAAACTTCCTAGCTAAAACAAATAAATACTTTGAATCAAAGTGAAACTATCAATTTTCTTTCAAACTACACTTATAATTTTATGGAGCGAGTAAAGAAATTTTTACATGATAGCGGTGATTTGAAATACCAAGTTGCCGAAACCTTGGCTGGTCCAATTTTAAAGGCTGCGCACACCATACGCGACTGTTTATCTAATGGAGGGAAATTACTGTTAATGGGTAACGGGGGAAGCGCTGCTGACTCCCAACACATTGCCGCCGAATTGATCGGAAGGTTTAAAAAAGAACGTAAAGCAATCCCCGCCCTTGCTTTAACTGTGGATTCTTCCTCATTAACTGCCCTTGGAAATGATTATGGGTTTGAGACTATTTTTTCTCGTCAAGTGGAAGCCCTCGCAACTCCTAATGATGCGATAGTTGGAATCAGTACTAGTGGCAATTCAAAAAATATAATTCTTGCGTTAAACCTTGCTCGAAAGATAGGCTCAAAAACAATAGGCTTTATGGGTAACGATGGCGGCAGCATGAAAGATTGCGTTGATGTCGGTATTATAGTTCCATCCAATGATACNGCACGTATTCAAGAGGTTCACATTACAATCGGCCATATTATTTGCGAAATTATCGAACAAGATCTTATTCATGAAAATAAAATTTAAAAACTTTCTAGAAAACGATCATCAACCTCGAATCATGGTCGTAGGTGACCTTATTCTAGATGAATACATTTGGGGTTCTGTTAGTCGCATATCACCAGAAGCACCCGTTCCTATTCTGGAAACAAAATCAGAGAACCTGACTCTAGGTGGAGCCGCTAATGTTGCCAATAACTTGGTTGCTCTTGGATGCGAAGTTCATCTGGTAGGCGCAATCGGGAACGATGAAAAAGGTGACAAATTACTCTCTCTCATAGAAAGCAAAAAAATATCATCTAAGGGTATTTTCCGTTTTGTGTACAGGCCAACCACATCAAAAATTAGAGTTATTGGCCACAATCAACAGATTCTTCGTATTGATAAGGAAGATAATCGCCCTATTACAGAAGAAACTGAAAATAAGATTATCAAGTTTATCAATAAAACTCTACCTGATATGGATATTGTGATTTGCTCGGACTATCGCAAAGGCATTCTAACGGAAAAAGTTTTTAGCGCTATCATTCACAGGGCTAAAAACTCAAAAAAACAAGTTATTGTTGACCCTAAAAGCTCCAACTTTGAATTTTATCAAGGAGCAAGTATTATCACCCCTAACCAACTTGAGGTAGAAAAAGCCGTCCCCATAAAAATTCAAGATAAAATTGATTTAGATCGCGCGGCAGAATACCTTTTGAACTTAACTCATGCGGAGTCAATCCTAATAACTCGTGGTAAGGACGGAATGACTCTCTACCCAAGCAAGGAAAACCCCATTGATATTCCTACTCAAGCAAAAGAAGTTTTTGATGTCACTGGGGCAGGGGATACCGTCGTTTCTGTTCTTGCAATGGCCCTATCTATTGGATTCAATTATCAAGACTCTGCTTGGCTATCGAATGTCGCTGCGAGTATTGTTGTTGGTAAAATAGGAACCGCTGTTGTCACTCTATCTGAAATTGATGAGTATCTTCACGAAGAAATGCTTCGTACCTCGAAATCTGTTCTTAGTCTAGAAGAACTTATCAAAATTGTTAGCCTTGCAAAAAGTGTCGGTAAAACGGTTGTGTTCACCAATGGATGCTTTGACCTTATTCATGGCGGACATATTGAATTTTTGCAGAAGGCCCGAGAAAAAGGAGATCTTTTAATCGTTGGGCTCAATAGCGATCAATCTGTTAAATCCATTAAAGGAAATGATCGTCCCATTAAGACGCAAAAAGAACGTGCCAATATTATCTCTGCATTGAAATCTGTCGACTACATTACGATTTTTAATGAAACTACCCCAGAAGAAATGATTCGTCAAGTACGTCCAGATATTCTTGTTAAAGGAGACGACTATAATAAATATGAAGTCGCCGGCCGTGAAATTGTCGAAGGTTATGGAGCAAAAGTAGAACTTATTCCTATTGTTAAAGGACTTTCCACAACCAATATAGTCACAAAAATTCTTGAAAATCACAAATCCAACTAGAAAGTAGAAGCACTAGCATAACTAACCTTAGAATGAAGGCCAGTTGGACTTGATAAAAAAAATAAATAAAGCTTAGTGGCTTTTAGCTTGCGCCAAAATGGATTTTAGTTTGAACTAATACTGTTCATTTGAACTAACCTCCTAGTCGTTTATTGGATACGAGGTAATTTTTCACATAATCTGTAATACCGTCTTCTAGAGACATTATGGACCGAGTGTAACCAGCTTCTCGAACCTTTTGTATGTCTGCGCAAGTGTGGTACTGGTATTGATGAAGAATAGTTTCAGGCATTGAAATATATTCAATTTGAGGCTCTCTACCCATTGCTTTAAAAATATTTATAGCAAGGTCGTTCCAGTTTCTTGACTGGCCCGCTCCAATATTGAAGATCCCTCCAATATTTGGGTTGTCTAGAAAAAACAAGGTCATATTAACTGCATCATTTATATAGAGAAAATCTCTCTCCTGCTCCGCCATCCTTATATTCTTTTTTATATGATTTAAATAGACAAATTTTATTTTTTTCCTTTGCCTGAATGAATCCCTTTCGCACCATGCTCTGCATATTTTCTTTATGGTACTCATTTGGCCCAAAAATATTAAAATATTTTAGCCCTACCACACGATCAAGAATACCTTGGCTTTCTGCCCATATATCAAATTTATGTTTACTTTCCCCGTAAAAATTAAGTGGTTTTAATTTATTTAGCTTCGATTCATCGTCACTATATCCCATTTCTCCACTACCATATGTTGCAGCGCTGGAGGCATAAATAAAACGAATACCTTTCTCCAAAGCATAGGTTGCTAGGTGCCGAGTATAGTGGTAGTTATTTTTTATAAGAAATTTTTCATCGGTTTCGGTTGTTGAAGAACAGGCGCCCATGTGAATTATCGCTTCAATTGAATTAATGTCTCGCTCAATAATTTCCCCCAAAAATGAATTTATTCCTCTTAGTTCTTGATATTTGATCGATGTGATATTTTTTTCTTTTTCAGGATGATTTATATCGTCAACTATAAGGAGATCCATTCTTCCTCTCATATTTAACTCTTGAGCGATAGCGCTACCAATAAAACCTGCCCCCCCAGTTACGACAATCATAATTTGGCTCCATTAACCTTGGACGCATGCTTCGATATAACCAAACGGTAACTTTGAATCCCTAGTAGGCGACCAAATTCCCCCTGTTCTATTTCTGGTATTCTAATAATTTCCACAGGTTGTTTTCCTTCCGTTATAAATATTTTCGTCATAAATATTTTCGTCTGCGCCAATGATTATTCCCAGAGGAATAACTGCAAGAAAACTATAGCGGACTGATCTTGTGATAGATGAGAATAATAAGGAAGTCACTACAAGTCGCGACAAAAGGGGCTATATTAAATTTGTGTGCTTTACATCCAAGCAATCTAGCTCGGGTCTGTTCGTTAATTTTAAGAATTCAATAGATCTTTTAGTGCTATGATTATGCAAAGTCGTAGGCCACCTGTTGACCAGCCCAACCCATAAAACCGTCTTT
>JGI26380J51729_10000765_pt1 | contig 16116 bp, 9 predicted proteins | sample SaaInlV_165m_DNA_FD_51729 | JGI IMG/M metagenome (IMG submission 51729) | reverse complement strand
TCAGGACAAATAATTTTTCAAAGAAAAATAAGTGTGGGTGATAATGATACAGCTAAAACTATTGAAGAAAAAGTACATAAGCTTGAACATGAGTATTATCCAAAAATAATTGAATCTATCCTAAAAAATAAATGAGCAGATTAATTAAAATATACACTGATGGTTCATCAATAGGAAACCCAGGTCCAGGAGGATATGGTATAGTTATGTTAGTTGATAATGAGAACTATAAAAAAGAATTTAGTCAGGGTTTCAAGCTAACTACAAATAATAGAATGGAGCTTCTGGCTGTAATAGTGGCTCTTGAAAAAATAAAAATTAAGAACTCTAATGTTAAAGTCTACACAGATTCCAAGTATGTGTCTGATGCTGTTGAAAAAGGATGGCTATTTAATTGGGTAAAAAAAGATTTTAAAAACAAAAAAAACCCAGATCTATGGAGAAGATTCTTAAATATTTATAACGATCATAAAGTCAAATTTCATTGGGTAAAAGGACATAATAATGATTTTTATAATGAAAGATGTGATTTTTTAGCTAATCTTGCAGCTAAGAATTCAATTCTTATTGAAGATAANGGNTATTTAAATAATTAAAATTAAACAAATGTCAAAAAAATCTCTTTTAATAGTCGCCTCACTAGCATATGATGGAATNGAAACTAAAGAAAATAAAGTAGATAATATTTTAGGTGGAGCGGGTACATATTTATGTTTATCTCTTAAACATTTTGATAATAATTGTTCCATAATTTCGGTGGTTGGAAATGATTTCAAAAGTCATGATTTAAAACTTTTAAAATCTTGTGGAGTTGATATATCAGGTATTAAAATCGAAGAAAATGATAAAACATTTTATTGGAGTTGTCTTTATACAGATAATTTCAAAGAAAGAATTACCACAAAAACTGAGCTGAATGTTATGGCAAATTTTAATCCCATAATCCCTGATGAAAAATCAACACCAGATATTTTATTACTTGGAAATCTACATCCTGAAATTCAGCTATCTGCAATTAATCAAATAAAGAATAAGCCATCTGCAATAATTTTGGACACAATGAATTATTGGATTAAAAATTATTGGGATACCGTTAAAGAAGTTATATCTAAAGTTGATATTATATCTATAAATGATGAAGAATCAGAAATGATTACTGGACATAAAGATATTAGTGAAGCAGCAGGAGTTCTCCATAGTATGGGACCTAAGTTTGTAATTATCAAAAAAGGTAAACATGGTGCAGAATTATTTAATTATGAAAAAAGATATACAACAGGTGTTTTCGAGGTAGATAGAGTGATAGACCCTACTGGAGCAGGAGATTGTTTTATTGGTGGTGTTTCAGGTTTTCTATCCCAGTCTGATGAAGTTTCATTTGAATCAATAAAATCAGCAATTAATTATGGAACATCTTTAGCTTCTTTTAACGTTGAAGATATGGGAATAAAAAACTTATTAAATTTGTCAATGAATGACATTGAAATAAGAGTCAATAAACTAAAATAGGTGAGTGATCAAATAAAACATGAATGTGGGATTGCCTTGGTTCATCTAAAAAAGCCACTCTATTTTTATCAACAAAAATATGGCTCTCACATGTACGGAGTTGATAAAATGTTTCTAATGATGGAGAAGCAAAAGAATCGAGGGCAGGATGGGGCTGGTTTTGCAAGTTTAAAATTAAACCTTAAGCCTGGAGACAAGTATCTTCATAGAGTACGATCATTTGATCAGCAGGCAATTCATTCTGTTTTTAAAAAAATTAACAAAAAAATTAACCAATTTATTAAATCAGAAAAAACAGATTTTAATTCTGATGATTTCTACAGGAAAACTCCTTTTTTAGGACAAGTTATGTTAGGACATGTGAGGTATGGAACTTTTGGAAAGAACTCTATAGAGAATGTTCACCCTGTAATGAGGCAGAATAACTGGATGAATAGAAACTTAATTCTAGCTGGAAATTTTAATATGACTAATAATGATGAATTATTTGAAAGTCTAGTTAAATTAGGTCAACATCCAAGAGAAAAATCTGATACTATAACTATAATGGAAAAGATAGGTCATTTCCTAGATTCTGAAGTAATCTCTAATTATAAAAATTTTAAACGAAAAGGTGTGCCAAAAGCTGATATGCCTCCAATGATCGAAGAAAATTTAAATATTCAAAAGATTTTAAAAAAATCCTCTAAAAAGTGGGATGGAGGATATGCAATTGCTGGAATGCTTGGTCACGGAGATTCATTTGTAATGAGAGATCCTCACGGTATTAGACCTGCTTATTTTTATGAAGATGATGAAGTGGTGGTTGTCGCATCTGAAAGACCTGCAATTCAAACAGTTTTTGATATTTCATATTTAGATATAAATGAAATTCCAAGAGGTAATGCTCTTATAATTAAAAAAAATGGTAAAACTTCAATAAAAGAGATACTAAAACCTAAAATAAATAAATCCTGTTCATTTGAAAGAATTTATTTTTCAAGAGGGTCAGATGCTGACATCTATAAAGAGAGAAAAATGTTAGGAAGTCTTTTAATACCTCAAATTGAGAAGTCTATTAAAAAAGATTATGTTAAAACTGTTTTTTCTTTTATTCCAAATACAGCAGAGACATCTTTCTACGGATTAATTGAAAAAGCAAAAAGACATAATCCTAGAATTGAAAAAATAGCTATTAAAGATGCAAAATTAAGAACCTTTATATCTGAAGATAAGGGTAGAGAAGACTTAGTTGCTCATGTTTATGACATAACGTATGGGGTAATTAAAAGTTCTGATAATCTTGTAATCATAGATGATAGTATTGTTCGAGGAACTACATTAAAAGAAAGTATATTAAAAATGCTTTTTAGATTAAACCCAAAAAAAATAGTTATTGTATCTAGTGCTCCACAAATTAGATATCCTGACTGTTATGGAATCGATATGGCAAGAATTGAAGATTTCATAGCATTTAAAGCTGCAATAGAAATTCATAAAGACCAAGGCACATATGATAATATAATTGAAGAGACATATAGTAAATGTAAAACTTCAAAAGAGTCAGGAGTTTATAAAAAAAATCATGTAAAAGATATTTATAAAGATTTTTCTCCAGAACAAATATCTTTTAAAATGTCAGAAATGTTGATTGATAAAAACTCTAATGTTGAATTAGATATTATTTTTCAAAAGGTTGAAAATTTACACAAAGCATGTAAAGATCATAAAGGTGATTGGTATTTTACAGGNAATTATCCGACACCAGGTGGAAATAAAGTTGTGAATCAAGCTTTTATAAACTTTGTAGAAGGTAGATCGGTTAGAGCTTACTAGCNTTTATAAGAAAAAATAATTTCTAAATAAATTTTATTTATAAGAAAAATATCTTAAATTGATTATACCAGAACATAAGTAGGTTAAGTTCATGGTAAGATTTGGGGCAAAAAAGGGGATTTATCCCCTTTTTTTATTTCTCTGTAAATCTCTTATTTACTTCATCCCAATTAATCACATTGAAAAATGCATTTATATAATCAGGTCTTCTGTTTTGATAATTTAAATAATATGCATGCTCCCATACATCTAAGCACAATATTGGGTTTCCTCCACATCCATTAGACATTAATGGATTATCTTGATTTGCAGTAGAACATATCTCAAGCTGACCGTTTTCATGAGAACATAACCATGCCCAACCAGAACCAAATCTAGTTGCAGCAGCTTTGCTGAATTCATTTTTAAAATTTTCGAAAGATCCAAAATTAGAGTTTATTGATTCTGAAATTTCAGATTTAGGTACTCCTCCGCAGTTAGGACCCATAATTTCCCAAAACAGATTGTGATTAAAATAACCTCCTGCATTATTTCTTAACCCATTATTGTTAAGATCTAATGATTTNAGTATTTGTTCAATGTCTTTATTTTCATTTTCAGTTTCTGAAATAAGATTATTTAAGTTATTAGTGTAACCATTATGGTGTTTTCCATAATGAATTTCCATAGTTTTTGCATCTATNTTTGGTTCTAATGCATCAAAAGCATAATTTAATTTAGGTAATTCAAATGCCATAATTTTTTTTTACAAAATTANGATTATTTTATTAAGTTTCAATATTAAATATGGANTANTCGTTTAAAATAATAAATTCTTCAGCAGGATCTGGTAAAACCTTTAATCTGGCGACTGAATATATATCTAAGCTATTAAATAGTCAAGATGATGAATATTTTAAATCAATGCTAGCTCTAACGTTTACAAATAAAGCTTCCATTGAGATGAAGGATCGAATATTGATCTACTTATTTGATTTAAAACATAAAAGAAATAAAATAATTCAAGAAATTATTTCAAAAAAAACAGGTTTAGATCAATTGACTATTGAGAAAAAATCCTCTAATATTTTAGAAAAAATTTTATACAATTATTCAAATTTTAATGTAATCACAATTGACAGTTTCACAAATAACATTATCAAAAGTGTTTCTGAAGATTCAGAGAATCAAGATGATTATACTATTGAACTTGATAACTCAGTCTATTTAGATCAGGCCATTGAAGAGTTATTCTCTGATATAGACCATGACGAAGAATTAAAAGAGTTACTTATTGGATTTGCAAAATTTAAACTCACTATTAATAAAAGTTGGGATATTTCATATGATTTAAAAGATTTTGGATTATTTATAGATAAAGAATCGAATAGGGATCAGGTTGATTATTTTAAAAAAATGAATTTTAATTTATTTTCTCAGATTAAAAAAAAATTATATGTAATTAAAAATGATAATATTTTAAATATTCATGATTTAGTTAGTAATTCAAATGAGTTGATTACTAATAATGGTCTAAGTGATAGTGATTTTAGAGGAGGATTTTTAATCAAATATTTAAAATCTTTTATTAATGAAGACAGTTTTTATATAAATGATCCAATTGAAAAATCCCTAAAAGGAGAATTAAACTTATACAACAAAACATTAGAAAAAAGTAAAGTAGAAAGAATCGAAAAAATTAGATCGAATCTTCTTACTAATTACTTAAAAATTAAAAAATTAATCATAGATCTTTATAAGGTAAACTCGACTTTATCTTTTCTGCCATCATTATCTTTAATTTCAAGAATTGAGGAAAAAATTGATGATATTCAAAGTGATAATAAAATCAGACTTATAAGTAAATTTAATTCTCAACTTAACTTACTTATTAAGTCAAATGAAGCTCCATATATTTATGAAAAACTTGGATCTAGATATACTGATTTCTTTATAGATGAATTCCAAGATACTTCTGAGCTTCAATGGCATAATTTAATCCCTTTAATTTCAAATTCTGTTCACAGTGAATCTCATGATGGATCAAAAGGTTCTCTTTTAATTGTTGGTGATCCAAAACAATCAATTTACAGGTGGCGTGGAGGTAAGTTCAATCAATTCATAAACTTAATATACGAGCGCACTAATCCTTTTCACTTTAAACCCATATTAAAGAATACTGATATAAACTATAGAAGTTGTAAAGAAATAGTTGAGTTCAATTCAGATTTTTTTAATTACTTATCTGACAAATTAAATATAGAAATCTATAATTCAAATGATTTAAATTTTAATCAATATTCAAATAAAAAACAAAATGGTTATGTTTCAGTTGATGTAACAGATAATAAATCATTTTACTCAAAAATTGAGAAACAAATTTTAGACCTATTAAATAGAGGTTATTCTACTTCAGATATAATTGTTCTAGTTAGAAAAAATAGATATTCAAAAGAGTTAATTGAAAACATCAATAATTCAAAATTTAAATTAATTTCTAGTGATATTCTCCAAATAAAAAACTCTGATATTGTTCAATTTCTTATTTCAATGTTTAAACTAAGTCAAAATAATAATGATTATTCTGAAAGAAAAAGAGTAATAAATTTTTTGTTTACTGAGAATTATTTTGAAAAGAGATATGATAGTTTGAATGAATGTTTTTTTATGAATCTCTCAAAAATTCATGTTAATGATTTTTTTCAAAAAATTTCAAAAATAAATAAATTTGACTTTAAGCATTTTACTTCTTTAAATATATTAGATGCAATAAAATACTGTTCATCTATTTTTAAATTAGAAATTGAAGACCCATATGTAATGGCATTAATTGATGATATTTTTGAATTTCTTGATAATAATGATGACTCGATCAAATCATATCTTTCACATTGGACAAAAAAGTCAGATAGTATAAATCTAAGCGTATCTGATGATCAAAACTCTATTAGTATTTCCACAATTCATAAATCAAAAGGTCTAGAATTTCCCGTTGTAATTTCTCCAATCTATAGTGATAGACTTGATGAAAACACTAACAAAGATCTTCTCTGGCTTTATGAGCCTTTTGAAGCTTTAAATGACTTGAAGTGGACTTTAATGAGAAAAACAAAAAATCTTCTTAATATGGGAGATACTGCAAAAGAGATATTTGAAAGTGAAATTCTTAATAATTTATTAGACTCAATTAATTTACTTTATGTGGCCTTTACAAGAGCTGAAAAAGAACTTTATATAATTTCAAAAAAAGACAATCCAGAGGTTAATACATTTTCCAGTTTAATTCAAAGTTTTCTAGACAATAAGTCAAAATCTGATCAATATTCAATTGGTAAAAAACTCATAAATGAAAAAAATCAAAATAGAGCAGAGTCTGAATTAATCAATTTAAATAAGAAAAAAGTCAATATAATTTCTACTTCAAAAAATATAAATCAAGCAAAATATATATCTGATACTCTATCAAATATCTACACCAATGATAGTGCTGCAAAAGTTTATGTTTTTTTTGCAAATCAAAAGTTGGCAAAGCTTGTAAATTTTTATGATGATGATAAAAATTTAAATATTTCATCAAATTATCATCTTTTTGATTCTAAAATTTCAACTTATGATCATGTTATGATTACAAATATGAATGAAGGGTTTCTTCCCTTTAATGATATTAAAGAAGGTATTTTATCTAAATCTGAAAAACAAAAATTTGATAATATGTCTCAATATGAACAGGAAAATAAAATATCAACTATATTTTATGAATTGATTGATAAATCTAATGAAATTCACTTAATCTATGATTCTGATTTAAAGTCTTTTATGAGTGGTGAAAAAAGTAGGTATATCAAACAATTAGAATTATTAAAGACAGACTCTCATATTTGTGAAAGAAAGGTGATNGAACAAAAAATTAAAACTAAAAATAATGAATCACCAATAATTATAAAAGANAGTCTAATTGATAAGAGTATTGATAATATTCTAAAAACAGGAATATCCGCTTCAACTTTAAATTTATTTATTAAGAATCCATATTTGTTTTACGAACAGAAAATACTTAATGTAAATGATTTTGAAGAATCAAAATATTTAAATTATATGGATCAGGGTACATTAATTCATAAAGTAATTGAAAAAATATATGAGCCTTATATAGGATTAAATCTTGANGTAAAACATATAGATTTAATGAAAGAAAAACTAGAAAATGAATCAATAAATTCATTTGTTGAACTTTATTCAAAAGAACCACAAGGAAAGAATATAATATTTATTGAAGTATTAAAAGAGTATATTAATAATACTCTTGATTACGAGAAGAATCAATTAAAAAATCAAAATGCAAAGATTAAAATCATCTCTTTAGAAAAAAAAATATCTACTAATATTAAAGTTAAAAATAAAGATATAAAGCTTAATGGTATTATTGATAGAATTGATTTATTCAATGGAGGCTTAAGAGTTATTGATTATAAATCTGGATTAGTAAAACAAGGAATTTTAGATTTAAAAAACATTGATAATGTTAAAACAGATCATAAATATTCCTATTTACTACAGTTACTTTTTTATAAATATTTAGCTGGAAGCTGTTATAAAGATGAAGATATTATAGATATAGGAATATGTTCATTGAAAAAAAGAAATTCCCCATTTATGTTTNTTGAAAATCATTCAACATTATCTACCAATGAAATTAAAATNATTATATCAGACATTATAACAGATATATTAGAAACAAATGAATTTATTGATTCGGGAAATCCTTTATAACAATACTAGATACAATTTTTCCAGAAATTAAAGAAGGAGGAACACCAGGCCCAGGAACAGTTAGTTGACCAGTAAAATAAAGACCTTTTATTTTTTTACTTTTTATTTTTGGTTTAAATATTGAAGTTTGAAATAATGTGTTGGCTAATCCGTATGCATTTCCCTTATATGAATTATATTCACTTATAAAGTCTTTAACACAAAAAGATTTTTTATAAACTATATAATCACTGATTTTCTCTCCGGCAACTTCTTCAATTCTTTTAAGTATAACCTCTAAATATTTATCTCTAATGTTTTCTTCATCTTTTAAGTCAGGTGCTATAGGAATTAGTATAAAACAATTTTCTTGTCCTTCTGGAGCCATACTCTGGTCAGTCAAAGAAGGAAAATTTAAATAAAACATTGGAGATTCAGGCCACTTAGGATTATCGTAGATTTCAGAAGCATGTTTATTAAAGTCAACATCAAAAAAAAGATTATGATGGCTCATTTTTTCTATTTTCTTATCTAAACCAATATAAAATAGAAGCGAAGAGGGAGCGAATGTTTTTTTATCCCAATACGAATCAGAATAATTTTTAAGATGATTTGGAATAAGTTTTTCTGTATGATTATAATCAGCTCCACTTATTATAATATCACACAAAAAGGTATTTCCATTAGCAACCACTCCAGTTACTTTTTTATTTTCAACTAATATTTCATCAACCTGATGATCTGATTTAAATTTTACTCCTTTTTCTGTTGCAAGTTCAATCATTGATTGCACAACTCTATGCATTCCTCCTTTTTCTGGGAACCATGTTCCTAACCCAAAATCTGCATGATTCATTATATTATAAAACGCTGGAGTATTTTCAGGCTTAGCACCAAGGAATAAAACAGGAAATTCAAGAATCTGTTTCAGCTTATTATTTTTGAAATATTTAGCAACTTCAGATTTTATATTAGTTGCGAAATATCTTAATCGTCTAATTGTTCCTAATGTGATTAATTCTAAAATAGATTCTCCGGGCTTATAAACAACTTTTTCCATTGCAATAGAATAATTTTTTTTAGCCTCAGCCATAAAGTTCATCAACTTTTTTGATGATCCTTTTTCATGCTCTTCAAAGGTCTGACTGATTTTTTCAAGATTATCTCCAATTTCTATAAAGTCATTTTCACCAAAGTAAACTCGATAAGCAGGATCTAATTTTTTAAGAGTGTAATAATCATNAACTTTTTTATTAAAATCATTAAAATACTTTTCAAAGACGTCAGGCATCCAGTACCAAGATGGACCCATATCAAAAGTAAAACCTTGAGCTTTGAATTTTCTTGCTCTTCCACCAAAAGATTTATTTTTTTCAAGAATAGTTACATTATAGCCTTTATCTGCTAAATATGTGGCAGCAGAAATTGAGGAAAAACCAGATCCAATGATTATGATTTTTTTAGTCATTTTNGGAAGTCATGTAGTCATAAAGAATTGAACCTAAAACTACAATCATTGAGAGAATGACTATAAATACAACAAACGATTTACTCATATTTTAAATATTGAATGATAAAAGTATAAAATATCGTAGATTTAGTTCAATTATGAGAGCGTTTTTAGATAAGAAATTTTTATTAATTATAATTCTAATTACATCATGTAACCAAACTGCAGATAAGAGCTCTAACATAATAGATAATGAGGAGAAAATAATTGAAGCAGTTTTTGAAACACCTATAATACTTGAGGACGAGTTTAAGCAAGAAAACACTCTTGATGATTGGTCTGAATTTATTCTTCTTGAATATAATATTCTTNTTCTAGCAAACTCAATTACTGGTTACCTTGAAAATGATTTTAATTATCTATCAGAAACTCTAAATACTCTCAGCAATTACTCAAATAATATTTCTAATTCAGAGTTTCAGTTATATCAAGAAAGACCTGAAATAAAGGGAAGATTAAAACTCCTAAACATTCAAATACAGAAAACTAATTTTAACATTAAAGATTGGGATAAAGATAAGGGGCTTGAAGAATTAAATAAGATATTGAAGTTCTATAACTACTCAATAAATACTATTAAATCAATTCTTAATGATGATTTAATGAACTAGAGACCCTTTTTTAATTTATCAATTTGAAATTCAATTTCAGAACCCTCTATTCTTCTAAACAACATTTCTTTATTAGTAATTGTAAAATTAAAATCTATTTCACTACCTAAATTATCAAGATTAGACCATCCAGTTTTATTAAGTCCAATCATTTTTTTGAGCTTTTCAGATGTAAAAGGCAGAAATGGTTCAGAAAGAACAGCTAGATATGTAACTATTTCAAAAGAGGTTTTTAATATCTGCTCAACTCGCTCTGGATTCTCATTTTTTATTTTCCATGGTTCATTATCAGCAAGGTGTTTGTTTCCTAACCTAGCAATGCCAATTAAATTTCTTAAAGCCTCTCTAAATTTAAACTCATTTAAATTTGACTCCATATCATTTTTTAGAGAAACAACCTCTTTAAGAGTTTCATTATCACTATCATTTACAATCTTTGGGTTGGGTATTTTACCTTCATAATATTTATCAATTAAAGAAAGCACACGGTTAGTGAAGTTACCATATATTGCTACTAACTCACTGTTATTTCTAGTTTGAAATTCTTTCCATGTAAAATCATTATCCTTAGTCTCAGGACAGGTTGCGGTAAGAACATACCTAAGAACATCCTGCATATTAGGAAACTCAATTAAATATTCATGTAGCCATACTGCCCAATTTCTAGAAGTTGATATCTTATCACCTTCTAGATTAAGAAATTCATTGGCTGGAACATTTTTAGGCAAAATAAAATCTCCAAACATTTTTAGCATTATTGGAAAAATGATACAATGAAATACAATATTATCCTTTCCTATAAAGTGTATAAGATTCGTCTTAGGATTCTTCCAATAATGTTCCCAGTCTTTATTATTATTTTGTGCCCATTCTTTAGTTGATGAAATATATCCAATAGGTGCTTCAAACCAAACATATAATACTTTTCCATCATCACCATCAACTTGAACAGGGATACCCCAATCTAAGTCTCTAGTTACAGCTCTAGGTTTTAAACCACTATCAAGCCAAGATTTNACTTGTCCAATTACATTAGCTTTCCATTTATCCTTATTTTCAACTGTTATCCAATTCCTNAGAAATTNCTCAAACTCATTAAGTTTTATATAGTAATGTTTTGTCTNTTTTAAAACAGGAGTAGAGTCTGATATTGTTGATTTTGGATTTTTTAATTCTTCTGGACTCAAAGTTGATCCACATTTCTCACATTGATCACCATATGCATCTTTAGCATTACATATTGGACAATCACCTGNGATATATCTNTCAGCTAAAAATTGATTTTCTTTAGCATCATAAAATTGTTCTGATTTTTTTAAAGAAAAAAGATTTTTTTCTTTAAGTGTATTAAATAATTCCAATGATGTTTCATGATGAATTTTTTTCGAGGTTCTAGAGTAATTATCAAATGAAATTCCAAATTCATCAAAAGATGATTTTATGAGACTATCATATTTATCAATTAATTCTTTAGGAGAAATAGAGGCTTTTTTTGAAGCTAAAGATATTGCAACACCATGTTCATCACTTCCACATATGAATGCAACCTCATTATCTGTTAATCTTTTATATCTTGCATATATATCTGCAGGTATATAAACACCTGCTAAATGTCCTATATGAATGGGTCCATTAGCATACGGCAAAGCTGCAGTAATTGTAAAAGTTTCTTTATTTTTTACCATTAAAAACTATTGATAATTATTGAAAACCAATCCAAGATAAAATATTAAATTAGTAATTGAAACTATTCCTAAATGTTTTTAATTTTTGATACAGAAACTACTGGTTTACCAAAAAAATGGAGCGCACCGCTAACAGATTTTGATAATTGGCCAAGAGCAATTCAAGTTGCTTGGCAAGTCCATGATCTAGATGGAAATTGTATATCAAATCAAAGTTATGTTGTTCATCCTGATGGTTTTTCAATTCCATACGACTCAGAAAAAATTCATGGAATTTCAACTCAATTAGCAAAAAAAATTGGAGTAGATATTAATTTTGTTTTGAATAAGTTTCATGAGGATCTAAAAAAATCACAATTTATATGTGGACATAATTTAAATTTTGATGAAAAGATTATGGGCTCTGAATATTTAAGATCTAATGGAAATAATCCATTACAAGACTTCCCAAAAATAGACACTTGTACAGAAGAAACTGCAGGAATTTGTATGCTTAAAGGAGGAAGAGGTAGAAAGTTTAAACTACCTACTTTGATGGAGCTTTACACACATTTATTTAATGAAAAATTTGAATCTGCTCATAATGCCTCTGCGGATGTTGAAGCAACAGCATTATGTTTGTTTAAGTTGTTAAAAGAACAAAAAATTCATCCTAATTCTCTTTCAAATCATTTAGATATTATTGAAAAACTGACTGATCTTGATCTTAATAAAATTAAAGTTATAGATATAGTACATATTGATTTGTTTGAAGAATCTAAACTATTAAAGGAAAACATAAAGCCAGATTCACGGAAGAATCTACTCCAATTAGTGAGGCTTCACAAGAATTTAAATTTGGTCATTTACATTCCTACACTCAGTTTTCAATTTTACAATCGACATCAAAGACTTCAGATTTATTAAAGTATTCAATAGAGCATTCTCATGATGCAATGGCGATTACAGATAAATCAAATCTTATGGGCTCATTTCATTTTATAAAAAAATTAAAAAATTATAATGAAAATCTAAAAGAAGGTCAAAAATATATAAAGCCAATTGTAGGTTGTGAATTGAATGTATGCGAAAATCATTTAGACAAATCTAATAGAGACGATGGTTATCAAATGATTTTTTTAGCAAAAAACAAAAATGGTTTTAGAAATATTTCAAAATTGAGTTCAATTGCTAATATTGATGGGTTTTATTACCTCCCAAGGATTGATAAAAATGTTCTTAGTAAATATTCTGAAGATGTAATTGTTTTATCAGGAGGTTTAAGAGGCGAAATAGCTTCAAAAATTTTAAATCAAGGAGAAGAAAAAGCTGAAGAATCTTTGAGCTGGTGGAAAGATACTTATGGATCTGATTTTTATTTAGAAATTCAAAGACATCATCAAGAAAATGAAGATTATGTATTACCTATCATTAAAGAATTTAGCTCTAAGTATGGAATAAAACTTATTGCAACAAACAATACTTTTTATACTACTAAATCTGAAGCTAATGCGCACGATATATTATTATGTGTAAGAGATGGAGAGAAGCAATCAGTTCCAATTGGAAGAGGAAGAGGGTTTAGGTATGGTTTGCCAAATGAAGAGTACTGGTATAAATCAAAGGATGAAATGTTTAAGNTGTTCAGTGATATTCCTGATAGTNTCTATAATATTTCAGNGATAATAGATAAAGTTGAACCTTTTGATCTTGCAAGGGAAGTATTGCTTCCTGATTTTAGCGTCCCAGAAAAATTTATTCAAAAAAACGACTTTGATAATCAAAAAGGGCAAAACCTTTATTTAAGACATTTAACTTTAGAAGGAATTAAGCTAAAATATAAAAACCTAGATAATGAGCTCCAAGAGAGAATAGATTTTGAACTTGATGTAATTTCTAAAACAGGATATCCTGGATATTTTTTGATTGTTCAAGACTTTATTAATGCTGCAAGAGAAATGGGAGTGTCTGTAGGTCCAGGAAGAGGATCAGCTGCTGGATCAGTTGTAGCTTATGCGCTTGGAATAACTAGTATTGATCCTATCAAATATAATTTACTGTTTGAAAGATTCTTAAACCCTGACAGAGTTAGTTTACCAGATATTGATATTGACTTTGATGATGAAGGAAGAAATAAAGTTATAGAATATGTAGTAGATAAATATGGATCTCAACAAGTTGCTCAAATAATTACTTACGGAAGAATGGCAGCTAAATCATCTATAAGAGATACAGGTAGAGTTCTTGACTTGTCATTATCAGAGGTTGATCGAATTTCAAAACTAGTACCAAACATGAAGCTTGGAGAAATTTTTTCTATGAAAGAAGCTGACTTAAAATCAGAACTTAGGACAGATGAATTTAGTAGAGTAAGNGAATTAAAAAAATTATATAATTCTTCAGATTTATCAGCTCAAACATTAAAACAGGCTAGTATGTTAGAGGGTTCTTTAAGAAATACTGGTATCCATGCTTGTGGTGTTATAATAACACCAAGTGATATTTCTGAGTTTGTGCCAATTACCAAAGCAAAAGATTCAGATTTTTATGTAACTCAATTTGATAATTCAGTAGTTGAAGATGCGGGGCTTTTAAAAATGGATTTCCTAGGCTTAAAGACACTGACTATTATAAAAGATACAGTAAAATTGATAAAATATAAACATGATATTCAGCTNTATCCTGAGGAATTTCAGTTAGATGATAAAAAAACATATGAATTATTCCAAAAAGGAGAAACAGTCGGAATATTTCAGTATGAATCACCTGGAATGCAAAAGTATTTAAAGGAATTAAAGCCTTCTGACTTCAATGATCTTATTGCGATGAATGCTTTATATAGACCAGGACCATTAGAATATATTCCATCATTTATATCCAGAAAAAATGGATCTGAGCCTATTGCATATGATCTACCAGANATGGAAGAATTTCTTAAGGAGACATATGGNATCACAGTATATCAAGAGCAGGTAATGTTATTATCTCAAAAGATTGCAGATTTTTCAAAAGGTGAAGCGGACTTACTCAGAAAAGCAATGGGTAAGAAAATATTTTCTTTAATTGAGAAGCTAAAACCAAAATTTATGACTGGTGGTCAAGAGAACGGCTACAGTGTTGAAATTTTAGAAAAAATATGGAAAGACTGGGAGGCTTTTGCATCATATGCTTTTAATAAATCTCATTCTACATGTTATGCATTTATAGGTTATCAAACGGCATATTTAAAAGCCAATTATCCATCTGAATATATGGCTGCTGTTCTTTCTAATAATATGAATGACATAAAACAAGTTTCATTTTTCATGGAGGAGTGTAAGAGAATGGGAATTAGAGTTTTAGGTCCAGATATTAATGAATCTTATTATAAGTTTAATGTTAATGAAGACAAAGCTATTAGATTTGGAATGGGTGCAATTAAAGGAGTAGGCAAAGGAGCTGTTGAGACAATTGTAGAAAACAGAAAAGATGGTGATTATAAAGATATATATGACTTTGCTAAAAGAATAGATCTTAGATTGGCAAATAAAAAAACTTTTGAAAATCTTGTTCTAGCTGGTGGATTTGATTCATTCAAAAATAAAAGAGCTCAATACTTCAACGTAGATAATGATGGTCTTACTTTTTTAGAAAAAACTGTAAAATACGGAGCTAAATATCAAGAATCAATCAACTCATCTCAAATTAGTTTATTTGGTGAGGGTACAATTGATAATACATCTGAATTAAATATGCCAGATTGTGAAGAATGGATTAATCTTGAAAGATTAAAAAAGGAAAGGGAAGTTGTGGGTATTTACATTTCATCTCATCCTCTTGATGATTATTTAAGAGAGATAAATAATTTCACCTCTACAGGGCTTTCTTCACTAAGTGATTTAAAAAGAATAATAAATAAAGATTTTTATGTAGGTGGAATTATTAACGAGGTTGAACATCTAATGTCAAAGACAGGAAATGGATTTGGTGTTTTTTCATTTGAAGATTTTAATGATCAATATAAATTCAGAATTTTTGGAGAAGATTATTTAAAGTACAAACACTTGCTTGAAGAAAATAAAATTTTGAGATTGAGAATTGCAATAAAAGAAGGATGGGTAAATAGAGAGACAGGAAGGGTAGGAGATCCTCGAATTCAATTTTTAAATATGGAATTATTAGACGGTATAATAGACTCAAGTTCTAAAAAAATAACCTTTAAAATTGATTCAAGTAATTTTAATGAAAATGAGATTAAAAAATTAAAAAACACGTTATCTAAACACAAAGGTTCGAAGCC
>JGI26380J51729_10000759_pt1 | contig 16210 bp, 9 predicted proteins | sample SaaInlV_165m_DNA_FD_51729 | JGI IMG/M metagenome (IMG submission 51729) | reverse complement strand
AAGACTGGAAGTTCCTCACGGCCCCGCGAGAGCGAGTCGGGTCACGAGCATCTCGATCATCGATCCATTGACCGATGTCGCCCTCGCTCCGATGGCGGTGACGGCTTCCGCCTACTTCATCAATGGCATCGAGACTTCTCGCTCTGCAGCCGCTGCTGGTTTCGAACCATTTGGAGTCTATTCGATCTGGGTCGTCGACAATGGATCCAACTCCTTGATCGTCCTCGAGGGGCACCAACAGTGCCCCGAACCACTCGACCCCATCAACGCTATCGAGTACCGAGCAACAACAAACGGCGAAATTATCGTCACCTGGGAAGCGGATTCCTCGCTCGACAGCGTCGATATCCGGATCGATGGGGAGTTGCAAGACAGTCTCGTTGGAGCCAGCGGTCAATGGAGCGGGATCTCCCCGATCCTACCGGGCCTGGTGACACTTCAGATCAACGGGCATAGCGGAAACTCATGGACTCCCACCAGTTCCAGTGAACTGCTGGTTCCCGGCTGTTCTGACGGGTCGATTCAACTCTCACACCTCGATCTGCCAGACCTCTTTGAACCGGGCACTCCCGTCTGTGGCTCCGGCTTGGCCCACTTATCGCAATCTTACTGGCGCACTTTCGATCATTGCGAAGATCCATTTTCTCAAACCGAAGGGATGTGGGTCGAGTCGATTCGAGTGGCGGTGGAAAACTCGGAACCGGGCCCAGGCTTCACCACCCAACCGGTCATTCTTCGGCTCTATGAGGATCCCAACCGAGATTCCATCGCACCTGTGGACACCTTGCTGGAACTCCACGAGCAGCAATTTCAGATCCCTCCCCTGGTTCAGCAACATTTCTGCCTCAACCTGAACTCACCGTTGGCCGTCGATTGTGGCACCCGGTTGGTCGTCGAGCTGGAACTGGTGGATGGAGCCTTTGATGAACATCTCTTCGTTCTGGGATCGAACTCGCAAGGAGAGAGTTCCGCAGGAAATTACTCGGCCGCTTCTTGCGGCATTCCCGAACCGGTCCCCTTCGCTACCCTCGGGTGGGGAAGCGTGCACATCGGAATCGATCTGATCGGTCGCAATTTCTCGCGCCCCTTCATCCGTGGCGACTGCAATGGAGACGGTTCTCGAAATCTCGCCGATGCGATCAGGATTCTCGAGGTGCTGTTCATCCCCGGCTCGATCGGGTTCGACTGTTCCGACGCGGCAGATTGTAATGACGACGGCTCCGTGAACCTGGCGGATGCTGTGACCCTACTGTCCTATCTCTTCATCCCTGGAACCCCACCAATCGTCGATCCCAGTAGTTGTGGACTGGATCCTTCGCCACCGGACTCGCTCCTCTGCGAAGAAAATGCCGGTTGCCTGTGAATTTCCTCGTTAACCCCTGCAAGAACTACCTAAATGAACTTTCTGGTCCTTGACCCGGCCCGTTGTCCCGGTAAATTTGACTTATAGGGCTGAATCCCTCTCCTTTTGATTTCTGGGTCAATAGTACCCCAGGTTCAACTAGGTCTCAGATTATCGGGGTTCAACCAACGGTTCCAAAATTCAAAGTTTTCGATCTTGAGGTATCTGCGAAACAAGCCAATTGGCTGGGACGAATTCGTCCCCGTTTTCGCTCGGAAGGGATTGGGTTGATGCGTCTTCTTATTCTTGGACTGGCATTCACATTTGCATTGCCGACCTTTGTTTACTCACAACCAGCAAATGATGAGTGTGCCGGTGCCGAAGTGATCCCCTATAGCACTGGGGTGACACTGCAACCGATCGACACCACCACTGCCACCACCAGTGCGAATCCGGTGGTTGGGGCACCCTGTGCAGGGTCTGCCATCGGAACCTGTGAGTTCGATGTCTGGTACAGCTGGACACCTGCCGTCGATGGGCTGGTCCAGATTTCTACCTGTAATCTGGTCGACTTCGACTCCGACATACTGGTCTACAGCGGTGGATGTGGAACTCTGGATGAAGTCGATTGTAATGGAGACGGCGCCGGTTGTGCCGGGTTCTCCTCACTGATTGCTGGATTCCAGGTGCTCGGAGGTAGCGAGTACCTCATCCGAGTCGGTGGCTGGGACGCAGGCTCTTCCGGAGTCGGGGATCTCGAGATCACATTTTCTGACTTACTTCCAGTCTCCAACTTCATTTGCACGCCGGACAACTCGTCCGGAATCAATGAAGTGACCGTTACATGGGACGAAGATGTCTTCTACGACAACGTCAATCTTTACCTCGATGTGGTCGATCCAGCCAACTTGATCGCAACCCTTCCCGGTGGCGGAGCGGGTGCTACGGGTTCGTTCCTGTACTCGCCAGCTGCCGATGGTGGACACAACATCATCGCCGAGGCGGAGTCGGGAGGCACTTTTGCCCCGACTGCCACCTGCACTTACTTCTTCTCTGCCCCCTGCCCGACCACCAATGGGGCAACCATGGTTCCGGTGGCGGCCAACTTGCCACTGGGAGGCGCAGTTTCCTGCAATGCAGGAGGCCTCCACGCAGACAACTCCTACTACCGAGCTTTCGATCTCTGTAACAACTACTCGATCACCAACAACGTCAATGTGCGCTGTGTCACCACGGCATTCGCCTCGACCCCCGCTGCTGGAACCACTCAGCCGGTTCGAGTACGCCTCAGCGTTGATTCCAATGGCGGTGCTGTCGGGCCGTTGGCCGCGCTGACGCTGGTCTACGAAGAAGAGTTCCAGGTGCCGGATGTACCCAATGACCTCTACAGTTTTGTCATGGGTACCGGATTGGTCGACCCGGACGGTACCCTTGCGGGCACTGCCTCGACCGTGATCGGCTGTCTCGCTGGTGAGACCCTCGTGGTCGAGATCTTCACCCCCGACGGACAAGCCGCTGGACACAGCCTGTTCATGGGAATTCCAGATCCTGCTCAGACCAACCCGGCCACCGACCAGATCGGTGCCAGTTACATCACCGCAGCGGCCTGTGGATTGACCGAACCGCTGGACATGGTCAACCTTGGATTCCCGACCAACATGTGGGTGATGGATGTCGCCTGGGATGACGCAGGACCTTGCGTCTGTGGTGGTGGGGTTTCCAACCTGCTCTGTCAGCAGACCCCCGGAACCACCCAGTGGGACTTGGCCTGGACCCCGGTCGGTCCTATCGGATCCTACGAGATCGAGGTCGACGGAAACATCGAGGCGGTCCTCGATGGAACAGCCACCACTTACCAGAGTTCTGCTGTGACCGCATTCGAGGTGCAGCAGATGTTCGTCACCGCTTATGATGGTCCCGGTGCCACCGGATCCGTCATCAACTATGCCGGCTGCGACACCAATACCGCACCCGCCAACAGTTGGTTCGAGGGTGCCGAGGCGATCGCCATCGGAAATACCGATTTCAGCATCACCAATGCGGTGTTGACCACCGGACCCGATCTCGATGCCGCGGTGTGCGCCATGAACATCGGAAATGACGGAATCTTCAATGACCTTTACTACTGCTTCACTGCAGGGAGTAGCGGCGAAGTACTGGTTTCCACATGTGGCGGAACCACCTTCGACACCCGTCTTGCGGTTTACACCGGCTGCACCAGTGACGATCCTGCCGGCGTGATCAGCTGTAACGATGACGCTGCCACTGGCGGTACCACTCCAGGTGGAACGGCTCCAGGCAGCACCAACCTTGCCTGCACCAACTTCGCTGCGGAATTGACCTTCGAGGCCACTCAGGGCGAGACTTACATGATCCGCGTCGGAACCTTCAATCAGGCGGGACTGGGCGACGGCACCCTGACGCTGAACGACTGCATCCCACCGGGGAACGTCACCGGGAGTGCCGATTGTGCTACTGGCGATGTCACCTTGTCGTGGGACTCCAACCCCAACTTCGTCTCGATGGAAATCACTCGTGACGGTGTCTCGATCGGCAACCCGGATCCAGCGGACACCTCGTTCGTCGATCCAGGCGTGGCCAACGGAAACTACCTCTACGAAGTCATCGGAGACTGTGGAAGCGGTGCAAATCCGGCACCCGTCAATGTCTCGGTACTGACCTTCAGTGGCCAAACCGATATCATCCTGGCGATGGAAGGGCTGCAGACCAACGGTGCCCTCGGCGATACCGATAGTGGCCAGGCCCTGCTCGACGCGCTGATCGCCGCCGGAAGAGACGCTGGCATGATCAGAACTTCGGTTCTCGATTACCCGTGCATCACTGAGAGTAGCGTCGAGAACATCTGGGTAATGACCGGAACCGTCCCCTTCGACTACCGCATCACTGCCGGTGAAGGAGATGCCCTGGGACAGGCCAGCATCGACGGTAAGAACATCTACTTCGAGGGTGGGGACCACTTCGGTTTCATTCACCAGGCTTCCCTCTTCGATTCGCGTGACGGGGTCGACGATTCTACCTACGACACCGGCGATGGAGATGACACCTTCACCTCGATGAATGGTCTCGATAGCGGTCAAGGACTGGACCTCAGTGGTTACCAGGCTGTGGCCTACATCCAGGACCTACCACTCGACAATGAGTGGACCGATCAGTTGACCCCGGCCACCAGTGACGGCAGTGGACCCAATGCTGCCGCCATCTGGGAAAACCAGGATGACGGTCTCTCCGGTGGAAGCGTTCCATCGCCCGCCGCCGAGGGTAACTACGTCACCACCGTCTTCTACAACACCGACGATGGTGGAAAAACGATCAGTAGTGGCTGGGAGTTCGGCGGTTTCTCTGGAGACCGGACGATTCTTGCACAGGACTACCTCGGAGCGTTCGCCTCTGGCCCGCCCCAGGTGTTCTTCAAGCGTGGCGACAAGAACATGGATGGCGGATTCAACATCGCCGATGAAATCTATCTGTTGGCAGCCTTGTTCTCTGGCGGCGCTCCGTGCGCTTGCCCCGACTCCTGCGACGAGAATGACGATGGCTCGGTCAACATTGCGGATGCGATCTTTGGACTTGCTGCCCTGTTCTCGGGTGGAGCCGCACCTCCGGCTCCGGGTCCGAACACCTGCGGTCCTGACCCGACCGACGATGCTCTGGCAGACTGTGTTTACACCGGTGCCTGCTAGAGTTTGAACTGCAGTAAGGGAATGTCGAGGTGGCCCCGTGGTGACCTTGACTGACTGGAAGCCGAGGGGCGGTGAGGGATACCTCTCACCGCCTCTCGGCCTTTTTTCGACCAAAGTTGTCGACCTCGACAGCGCAGATTTAACCGGTGTGAGCGAAGAAACCAAGTCTTGTGACTTGCCGTTGGTTTCAAGATCAAAATATGAAACGTTTAGTCAAGATTTGGATCAATTTGGCGGCCGCGTTGCGAGAGCCATTTGTTCCGAATACGATGACATGCTGGAATTGTGAATATCTCTTTCGTTTCCTCTGATCCCGAGACCGCGTCTCGAGGATTGGCACTGGAGGTCAATGACATGAAATCGCTCTCTTTTGCAGTCATCACGGCACTGCTCATCACAACTTTTCCCGGTGCTCTTTCTGGTCAGGTGGTCATCAACGAGGTGCGAGTCGATCAGTCCAGTAGTGACACCGATGAGTACTTTGAACTGGCCGGCCCTGCTGGCCAATCGTTGACCGGCCTCACCTATGTAGTGCTCGGCGACAGCTCCGCAGGCAGTGGCTCCGTCGAAGCGGTGGTCACTCTGTTTGGCCAGACGATTCCTGGCAGCGGATTGTTTGTCGCGGCAGAGGCGACCTTCACCATCGGCGTGGCAGACTTCACCACTGACCTGAACTTCGAGAACAGTGACAATGTGACTCACATGCTCGTCTCCGGTTTCACCGGTGTCGTCGGAGACGATCTGGATACCGATGACGACGGAATCCTCGATTCCACTCCATGGAGTTCCATCGAAGACGATTTCGCCCTTCTGGAAAATCCGATCGACCCCGTCACTGGCAACACCTCAGCCGGCGAACTGGTTTACAGTCAAAACACCATCGGACCCGATGGAACCTTCACCCCCGCCCATGTGGTGCGCTGCCCCGATATTTCGGGCGACTGGGAGATCATGCCATTTGCTGACCTGGGTGCGCCCTTCGACACCCCAGGATCTTTCAATACCTGTCCTGAAGATTGTGACAACGGTGCCGATGACGATGGGGATGGGGATACCGATTGCGCAGATCTCGATTGTGCAGGAGACCCCAGCTGCGCCCCTACTCCACCCAACGATGATTGCACCTCGGCCACCGCGCTGATCGAGGGTGTCTTTGGTTTCACCACCCTTGGATCCTCCACCGACGGTCCGACCAACTGTGGTGGTAGCCTGCTCAACGATATCTGGTTCATCTACACGGCGTCCTGTAGCGGCACCGTCACCTTTTCCACCTGCAACTCCACCAACTTCAATCCGCAAATGGCCATCTACCCCGGTGGCAGCCCTTGCCCTCCGGCAGTCGACTCCTACATCGCCTGCGATGCAGGAAGTTGCATTGGCTCGGGTGAACCGGAAATCTTCCTCGATGCCATTGCCGGTGAGGACTACCTGATCCAGATCGGTGGATTCAACGGAGAACGCGGCGACGGGACACTGACCATCAGTTGTCCCCCTGCAGATTGCCATCAGTTCCCCAACCCCAACATCGAGTATGACGGATTCGTCGGGACCTTGGTGAGCAATGCTCCCGCCGCTCCCATCACTGATACAGCACCCGCCTTCGACCTGATCGACGTCACCAGCGGTGGTACGATTGCCGATCTGGATGTGGGCGTCGAGATCACCCACGCATTCATCGGGAATCTCGACATCGATGTGGTAGCCCCGTCTCAGACACAGATCCGTCTCTATCAGAGTGAAACCAATTCCGATGATGACATGTCACTCATCTTTGACGATGAGGGTGTCGATTACGGCACCGTGACCACCTGGAGTGGCTCTCGAATGCAACCGTATGAGTTGTCACAGGGCACCGGCTCCCTCGCCAACTTTGACGGGGAACCCGCCAACGGGACCTGGGGAATCATCATCGCCGACATCTTCCCGGGATCCGCTGGAGGTACTCTGGACCAGTGGTCCCTGCAGATCAGCCAGCCACTGGCGATCCCCGATGGAACCTCCTTCTCCGAGAACCAGATCCTCATCGATCCGACCGATACCACGGGAATTCTTGACCTCGATATCGACATCGACATTACCCATGGCGATGCATCCGATCTCGAGGTCGATCTGGTCTCACCTCAGGGGACCTCGATCCGACTGCACGACCATGGGGCTGGAACCGATCTGCTGGGACGCTTCGACGATGCCACCGGCTCCAACGACGGCTTCGGCGGACTGATCCCCTCAGGCCCTGGAACACTGGCTGACTTTGACGGTGAATCGGTGGGAGGCGCCTGGACGCTGACCGTTGCAGATACCATCTCCGGCATCGAGGGCTCCCTCAACGGTTGGGCGCTTCAGGTCTGTCCGGCAGACTGCACCCCACCGACGGACCTGCTGTTGACCAGTAACTGCGGCGACGGCACCGTCAGCCTCTCCTGGATCAACAACTCACCCTACGACAGCATCCAGATCGATCGAGATGGAGCCCCCCTCGATACCGTGGCGGGTACAGCCTCCGACTACACCGACCTCACCGCCTCCGACGGATTCCATGACTACACCGTTCGAGGAATCTGTCCGGTCGGAGCGGCTTCCGTCGAGGAATCCATCACTCACTACTCCTACAATGGAGAGGACACCATCGTGGTGGCGCTCGAAGGGCTGTTCGATGGAGGCGATACCGGAGCCAATGATTCAGGCCAAGCGATCCTCGACAGTTTGCTGGCTGTAGGAGCCAATGCTCGCCTGATCCGCACCCAGATCGATGAGTACGCCTGCTTCGACCCGCAAACAGTGTCCCAGGTGTGGATCATATGTGGCACCTACCCAACAGACTTCAACCTCACATCGGAGGAGGCGAACCTCATCGCTGACCTCGCCGCTGCGGGTGTAGCGATCTACTTCGAGAGTTCAGATCACTGGAGCTTCAACCACCCCATCTCATCCTTCGATGATCGAGATGGAGTTGCGGAACCGTATGCACAGGATGAGAACGACTCGTTGACATCGATCGACGGAGTCGATTCGGGTCTAGGGATCGACATGTCCGGTAGCCAGAACGTGAGTTACAACCAGGATTCCAGTGGCAATGATTACAACAACTACCTGATTCCTGCATCGGCAGAACTCGCAGGTGGGAATGCTGGTCTGGTGTGGCAGTACGACGACGCCATCGGGAATATCGATCCGAACCTGGGTGTCACCACGGCATATCTCCCGGCCACCGGCGCTCCGGTCATCTGCTCCTCCTTCGAACTGGGGGGCATGGGAAGTGCCGCAGATCGAGATGCCGCAGTTGCTGCCTATCGGGCCTTCTTCGGCGGAGGTCCGCCGCCACCGACAGGAGCCTTCCAGCGGGCTGATTGCAACGCAGACGGAGCATTCAACATCGCCGACGCTGTCTTCACACTGGCGAATCTCTTCTCCGGTGGACCCGAGAGTACCTGCGTCGACGCCTGCGACTCCAACGACGACGGCAGCATCAACATCGCCGATGCGGTCTTTGCTCTGGCGACTCTCTTCAGTGGAGGTCCCAATCCTCCAGCACCGTTCGGGGACTGTGATGCCGATCCGACATCCGACTCTCTCGAGTGCGTGGAGTACAACAGCTGCCCCTGATGACAGGATCAGTTCCGAGATGAAAATGCACTGGCGGGTGAGGTCGAGTCGATCTCACCCGCCAGTTTTCTGATACCATGGTCCTTCCGCGGCGCCGACAGCGTAGCCGCAGAGGAAGGGGTATCCTTGACAGCAGCGGACCGATCGGTGACCAAGGATAGCAGCAGTCGTGCCGGATCGGTGACGGGGGCACTGCTGATCTCGCGGCTGCTCGGCCTCGGTCGCGACATGGTATTGAACATGTTGCTCGGTGCAGGTCCCACCTCCGATGCCCTCCGAGCGGCGATGAAGATCCCATCGATGTTCCGTGACCTGGTCGCAGAGGGAAGCGTCTCGGCTGCTTTCCTGCCCTCCTTCGAGGAGCAGAAGGTGACCGGTGGATTGAATGCCGCCCTTCGTTTCTCACGAGCGGCTCTGACCCTCCTCCTGCTCGGTTCCACCATCACCGCCGTGCTGCTATGGCACTTCGCCCCTGCCTGGATGCAGCAACTGGCACCGGGGCTGGAAAAACCGCAGTTGGCGCTGCAACTGTTCAACGGATTACTCCCCTTCCTGCTGATGGTGCCCTTTCTTGCCATCCTTCGAGGACTACTCCTGGCGGCAGACCGCAACCGCTCCGCCATGGCTGCCCAGGCCCTCCAGAATGCGACCCTGATCGGCGCAGGACTATGGATGGTGTCCGAGGTGCAGACTCCCGAGCTGGTCGCCTCCGGTTGGACCTGGGCATTCCTGATCGGTGCTGCGGGCAGTGTCGGCATGCTCGCCATCTCCTGTCGCACCGTCCACCCGATTCCGCTCCCCACCCTGAGGCTCCGCACTGCCGGTACCGGCCGATTCTGTCGAGATTTGATCTTCCAGCTGCTGGCCAGTTCGGTCACCTACATCAACTCTTTGATGGCGATCCACTTCGCCACCCTGATCGGAACCGGCGCAGTCACCTACCTCGACAATGCCTTTCGATTTCACTTCCTCCCGGTGGCCCTCATCGGTGTCGCTCTCGGTACCATTGCAGGGGTCGACGCCGCCAGGCTGGTGGCGAGAAAACAGTCGAGGGCACTAGCGATTCGTATCGGACGTAACTTGCGTAATGCCCTCTTCATCTCACTCCCAGCCGCCGTCGGCCTGGCGATGCTGGCTGACCCACTGATTCGTGTCCTGCTCCAGCGGGGACAGTTCACCGCTGCCGACACCACCGAGACAGTTGAGGTGTTGAAGATATTCTGCCTGTCGATTCCGTTCGCCTGTCTGTGCCCTGCACTGATCCGCACCAGCATGGCGATGGGACTACGAACGCTGCTGATGCCCGCATCCGTAGCAGCCTTGCTGGTCAACTGGACACTGCTGACGTCGATGGAAGGTCGCTGGGGAGTGCCCGGGCTGGCCGCGGCTTCGGTGATCTCCACCATGACCAGCTGGATCATCTTCGAGGTGGGGATTCGAAAGCACCTGGCACTGCCGAGACCCCGTATTGCGGCCGTGTTCCGTAATCTCTGCGTGGTGGTGGCAGTGGCACTGGAGACCAGTATTGTCCTGCAGCTGTCCCAGCAAGTTCCGGGACCGACATGGGTAGTCGATCTCCTCACCCTCACCGCAGGAGTTTCCCTGGGGATTGGCATCACCATCGTGGTCGGACGAGCCACCGGTGCGCCGGAGGTACGGGCACTGCAGAAATTGCTCCGGTCCGTCGTCAGGGTGTTTCACCGCAGTTGATTCGACCCGCTGAGCACCGGTTCGCACTGCGGAAGAGGGTCGATCAGGTGACGGAGAGTGACTGGCTGGCCACATCTTCACCGGGCCAGATGGGTGGTTCTGGGATCGCCTCGGATGGGATCGAGCGCTTCTCCAGCAATCGTGGTCCCAGCGTCACCGAAGCGATGATCTCGGCGATCTGCACGCCGGCGGTTCCATCTCCGTACGGGTTGATCATCCCCTCGAGAGACGCACGGAATCGTGGGTCACGTACCTGTCGAATCCCTTCGAGAATGGCAGCCTCGTTCGCAGGGACATCGATGATGCAGCGACTTCGCTCCCGGCCCTGTTGCCTGCGACCGATGTTGAGGGTCGGCAATTTCAAGGCAGGAGCCTCCATGATGCCGCTCGAGGAATTGCCCACGATGGCACAGGCGTGTTCCAGCAACGACCAGTACATGCGGTGCTCCAGGTTCACGTGAATTCGAGCATCCTCTCGAGAATCACAAAATCGTCTGGCACGATCACGGATCGCTCGACTTCCGGCATCTGAATTGGGAAAGCAAAATACGATCGGGCCCGAGACCTGTTCGATGGCCGTGAAGAATGGATCCGTTTCCTTGCTGACTTCCTCGTCGAGCGTCACCGGATGCCAGACCACCACCAGCGGCGGTACGTCGAGGCAGAGATCGAGGCGTTCGCGCAACTCCTCTGCCGACGGGATGTCGCCGCTGCACAGATGATCGATACTGGGAGCACCGACCTGGTGAACTCTCCACGGCTCCTCTCCCGCCATCAGCAATCGCCGCTTGGCAGTCTCCGTCGGCACCAGGTGAAGATGTGCAATCGAGGTCAGTGCCTGACGAACGGCGTGGTCGACCGCCCCCTCGGAGACCTCTCCCCCCTCGATATGGGCGACCGGAATTCTCAACGATAGGGCTACCGCCGCAGGAGCCAGCATCTCGTAACGATCTGCGATGAGAAGCAATAAATCCGGTCGCTGTTGCGAGAGGATCTCGGTCAGGGAAAGGATCGCCACTCCGATCGTCTTCGCCATCCCGACATCGGTGTCGCTGCTGAGCAGACACTCGATGCGATGATCGACCTGGAATCCCTCCTGTTCAATCTCATCGACGGTCATACCAAACTCCGGCGACAGGTGGGCGCCCAGCACCGCCAGTTGGAGATCGATGTCATCGCGATCGCGTAGGTGCTTCAGCGGCGAGGAGAGGTGTCCCCAGTCTGCTCGGCTGGTGGTAAGGGCCAGTACCCTACGTGGCGAGGAACTCACTCTTCCGCTTCCAGGTCGAGCCATGTCGCCCAGGTACCCGGCTCCAGCCTGCTCTCCACCACCCAGGCGCGGACCCATTCGGACGCCGAGACTCCGACCGCCTGCCCATGCTTGAGGATCTGGGTTTGCTCGAGACAGTAGTGAGCCACGGTATAACTCCACGCCCTGACTTGCTCGGCACTGCTGGTCGATCCGATCACCTCGAGCTCCCGCTGGCCGAGGGCACAGAGACCGCGAGTAGCCAGCCCGCGGGTTCCATCGGTCGCTTCCCAGAGGCGAAAATCGATCCAGATTCGCAAGGGGAGACGGTCCGGAGTCATCGACTGACATGATTCTACGAAAGCAGGCCATGCATGGATGGTCGTGGAAGAGTCCCAGTAGACCCCCACTGCAGCAAAGGCATCTCCAAGAACCTGCGAGACTCTCGTCAGCAGTAAGGCTCGCTGAACCGAGAACCCGATCTCACCCTCATCCAGAGGTGGAGCCGAATCGAGTGGAGCCGATTCGAGTGGAGCCGATTCGGCTGCTGCCGACTCCATCTCGACTCCGGACTCTGGCATCTCGGAGGTCGCCACGTCCTGCTCTTCTTCCGTTGTAGACTTCTGGCAGATGACGATCAGGTGAGAGGCGTGAGATAAGAAAACTTGCCGGGCCTCTGGCCAGTACCAGGCATTCTCGATGGGACCGTCAAGAAGTTCATTCGGAATCGGATGATCCCGTCGAGAGACCTTGACCACGACTCCAGCCACTTCAGCGATGGTGGTGATTCCGTCATCCCCCAGGCGGACGATCGTGTCTTCCCCCAGCAATTCTCGCAACCGATCCCCAATCTCGTGGGTCTGGTCAACGATTTCCGATTTCAATGCAAGTATGGCGATCATTTTCTTTTCGCTTGCCTGTCCAGAAGAAGACGGTCAAAGAGCCGCCCTTCGGTATCAAATGCAGAGAGTTCCATCTGGTCGCCGTTGACATTCACCATCATGAAATGATGCCCCACTCGCCTGTTGGAGCTGAACCAGGTCCTGTTGGGAGCAAAGTTCTCGAGGCTTCCTCCGCCTCCACCGGTGGTGATGTAAACCACGCCCTTGCCATTTCCGACGGTTTTCCCGCCTTCAATCGGCCAGGTCCTTTCGTACAGATGAATGTGTCCGTTGAAGACGACATCGACATGGTACTTCTCATAGAGCGGCACCAGGTATTTCTGCACCGGGGGATAGCCCTGGGTCGACGAACCCTTCCAGGTATTGCCGTAGTCATTCTCATCCGAACTCCAGGCGGGGTGATGATGATAGACCACCTTCCAGGTCGCATCGCTGGCTGCGAGGGCTCCCTCGAGCCATGTCACCTGGTCGCAGTTAGCAGTGATGGTCTTGTTGGTATCGAGTACGAAAAAATCGGTATTACCCCACCGATACTGGTAGTGATATTCGGGATCCGGCATCGTGAAGTAGTCGTAGTAGAGAGCCGCATTCTGTTCATGATTTCCCAGCGTTGGAAACATCGAGTAGCGACCGAGGATTCCGGCAGCGGCAGAGAAGAACTCGTGGACCCATTCACGCTTGTTGGATCCGGTTCCGACCAGGTCTCCGCAGTGCACGATGAAGTTGGGACGATGCCCCCACGCCAGGTCGCTGACCGTCTTGGTCACCACTGGATTGTTCTGGGTGTCTCCCACGACCAGGAATCCGAAAGCAGTCTCATATCCCGCCGCAGTCTGGAAGGTCAAGATCTCACTACCCACCGCTTCCAGCGTGTCTCCCGATTGACCTGCCGGTCGCGCACTCACGCGGTAGAAATAGGGAGTTCCTTCTTCCAGATCATCGATCCGCAAATGGTGCAATTTCGCTTCAGGTCCGGTCGCCGTCATCCCCAGTTCCGCTGTTCGCCCGTATTCCACCACCGGCACCGTCGGACGAGAAGTCTCGAAGCACACGGTGATCTCGGTGCGGGTTCCCCACTGGAGATAAGGGGCCACCACCATCGTCAAAGGTGGTCTTGGAGGAGCGGAGGCCACGCAGCCAGGTTTCGCCATCGATACACTCTTCACCTCGGCGACAGAGAGCGCAGTGGTCCACATCCTCAGATCCTGAATCGCTCCGATATGGGGATTGTGCTCGTTGTCATCCTTGTAGGCTCCGATCACCAGCGGTGCCTCTTGCGGATACAGGATCGGGCCCGACTGGAGGTCGCTCTCTCCCACCAGTTGGCCGTCCAGATAGATGCGCATCGCCTTTCCATCGTAACTGCCGGCAATGTGATGCCACTGACCCAGATCCATCGTCTGATCTCCCTCGAGATAAGTCATCATTCCATCGCCATCGTCACTACCGACACTCGCCACTGCGATGCAGGGTGCTCCTTTACGAGTCCCCACTAACCAGCCCTTCTCGAACCCACCATTATCCTGGAGGCATCCGAAGATCGAACCCCATTCCATCTTCTCTTCCAGCACGATCCAGGCGCTGACCGTGAAATCCTGGCGCGGAAGATGCTCCAGAACATCCCGATACTGGCGAGCCAGCAGTAACATTCCATTGGCCCCACCTCCCAGCAACAGCGGCCCACTTCCTCCATCCGCCAGACCCAGGTCTCCCGAGAGTTGCCCCTGAATCTTTCCTTCGACCGAACCGACAACCCCCGAATCCGAGATGAATGAATCCCTGAAGTCCCAGCGAAGCGCAGGCACAGGAGCGTCTGCTGCCAGCGCGACCGTAGAAGAAATCCAGACTGCACAGAGTATATGCAGCGAGAATCGGGAATGGCTCGGTCGCATGGAACACCTCCTGGGTCAGGGAAGAAGATGGCCATCACCTCTTCACCTGTGGATGAATGGTATTCGACAATATTGCTGGATCAAAAAAACTTTACTCCCAGAGCCTCAATCCGGGGTTAATTTGGATACATGCCATGGCGATGGAGCCGAAATGGTTCTAGCCGGCGATAGATTCGAGGTTCTTTGATGACAGTCCTCCTGCTCCAGATACTCGCCCTCAGAATACTGGCCCTCAGTATACTGGCCCTCAGTGGCGGGTTAGAACTGCTCCCGCTGGAGCAGCCGCCAGCGCTTCCCGAGTCCGCGATACAGGCCTCCCAGGTGCCGGGCGTCGAAACCGATTCCCCGGCAGATTTCCGGAGTCAATATCCCGCCGGAGTCGCCTGGTGGGGAACCTGGGAAGGGGCCACCGGGGAAGCCCGTCGCAGCGGCAAGCCGATCTTGCTGCTGTCGGCGGCACCTCAGTGTCATGGCATTCCCGGCATCTGGTGACCGGGGAAACAAAACATGGATCAGAGTCTCTGGTCCGACCCACTCGTCATCGAAGCGTCACGAAAGTTTGTCTGCGCTCGCCTGGCCACCTACGAAGATGCGGGAGAAGGCAAGTTTCTCGAGGGGATCTACCGCGGCCGCTCGGGGCAGCTGGAGAACACGGTTTTTGTGATACTCACTTCCGATGGGAAGACGCGGTTGAGTCGATCGGGTCGTAGCCCGACGATGGTCTTTGGTGGAGCCGTCGGCTGGGAGGGCACCGTACTGGCCCTCGAGATGGAAAATATTGCTGAAGCTCACCCTCCACCCAAGGATCACAAGAGCGCCGATGGCCCATCACTTCCCATCGCCAAGAGTGTCCGCCTCGCCGTCAACATCGCCGCATGCGACCGACTCCCGCTGGTGATCAGCAGCGGACTCGATGATGCGCAACTCCAGTCCCTTGCAACGGTGGGCTGGAAAGAACCCTATCTCGGACGATTTAGCTGGGCCGCCACCGACGAGCCAGCACAACTGAAGAAGGTGGGAATCGAGAAACCATCCGCTGGAATCTGGATCGTCCAGCCCGGCGACTTCGGACTTCAGGTCGAGGTGATCGCCAAGGTGGCCGCCGACGCCGACCAGCAGACGATTGCCAGAGCTCTCGACCAGGTGCTCGAGACCAGCCGCCGCGCACAGAAATATACCCGCGCCCATGTCCAGCAGGGACAGCGCCTCGGCAAGAAGTGGCAAACCGAGATCCCGGTTACCGATCCAGGTATTCCGCCGCAAGGTCGAGGGAGACCGGGCCGTCGACCAGGAGAATAAAGCGGGCAAGAGCATCGATCAGTAGGCGTAGTCATCCTGAAACGGCTGCAATCGAACCGAGGCGGCATCAGCGTGCCAGCGGGCGATCTGAGACAGGTGTGCCAGATCGTGGGCGACCCACGCCAACAGAAGATCGCCAGCGCGCAGCGCCCCGAGGGGGTGATCCTTCTCCGTATGCCAGTCGGGATCATCGAGTGCTCCGAGCCACGAGAGCGATCGCTGCCGCTCGTCCTGGAAGAGCCGAAGTAGTTCCTGGACCGATCGCTCTCGATAGTGGCGCTCATCGACCCAGCCTTGCGGGTCGATGGCGGGCCACGGAGCACAAGGATCATCGAAAATCAGTTCGATCCTTGCTCGAAAGTCTTCACGTTCTTCATCGAGCAAGTGCCCGACCACTTCGACGAGAGACCAGTGGTCATCGTCGTGTCGTACTCGTGCAGCCTCATCGCCAACTCCTTCGACCAGAGCCGTGATGGAGGAGAGAGTACGACCCAGACTTCGGGCCGCTTCGA
>JGI26380J51729_10000748_pt1 | contig 16319 bp, 16 predicted proteins | sample SaaInlV_165m_DNA_FD_51729 | JGI IMG/M metagenome (IMG submission 51729) | reverse complement strand
GTTCCTGATACCAGAAGGGTTTGACCTTTAATTTCTTCTCTTGTTTGTTCAGGCTTATCAACACCAATCATCATTATCACAAATAAAAATAAAGTCATTACAGCCCCGGCGTAAACTAGCATTTGGACCATAGCCACAAAGGTTGCATTCAGAGTGATATAAATTATTGCAAGTGATGCGAGTGTTAAGACTAAACCCATTGAATTGTGAACAGGATTTTTAGCAAATATAACTATTAAAGCTCCTAGAATTACTAGACCTGCTGGTACTGCAAAAAGTAGTAGTTCTAACACTTTTTTTACTCTTCTTCCATTGTTTGGCCTTTTTCTGGTTCTCTTTCCCCATAGCCCAGGGAATTAGTCCATCCAATAACATTTTCAAAATCTGGATTACCATTAGGAGCTGTTGCTCTCATCCAACCATCAATTTTTGTTAACTCTTCTGGGTTAGTTAAATTTGTTTGTTCTTCGTGAGTATTGGCTGAACCATCGTCTTTAACAAGCAATACAGATTTATCAAATACTGCCTCAGATCGATTTGCAACGCTCATTTCAAAAAGTGAAGTCATTGTTATTGCCTCTGTAGGGCAAGCCTCTACACAAAGACCACAATATATACACCTCAACATATTTATTTCATATATGAAGCCATATCTCTCCCCTGGACTTACTGGGTTTTCCTCAGGATTATCCTCACCCCTTACATATATACATTGTGCAGGGCATGCTCCAGCACAAAGTTCACAACCAATACACTTTTCCATACCATCTTCATATTTGTTAAGAACATGTCTTCCATGAAAACGTTGGGGTTTGTCTCTAAACTCTTTCGGGTATTTATCAGTTACAGATTTTTTAAATAACTCTTTAAATGTTACTTTTAATCCTTTTAGTAAGTCGTATCCACTACTCATCTTTTAACTCCATGGTAAGCCAAACTCTCTAACTCCTAAAACAATTGAAGATAATAATAGCCATACTAGTGAAATCGGAATTAGTCTTTTCCAGCCTAGTTCCATCAATTGATCATATCTCAATCTAGGTAGGGTTGCTCTTATCCAAACATATATAAATAACAAAGAAAAAGTTTTAACCCCGAGCCAAACGGCTGGCATAAATGCTGAAATGAATGGTGGTAAGAATCCTGAAAAAGTTGGGCCTAGCCATCCGCCTAAAAAGAATGTAGCTGTTATTGCACACATGTTAAACATGTTTATATATTCGGCAAGAAAAAACATTGCAAAGCGAAATCCGGAATACTCGGTGTGAAATCCTCCTACCAACTCTTGTTCGGCTTCAACTAAGTCAAATGGAGCTCTATTTACCTCTGCAACAGATGCTATAAAAAATATTGCAAATGCTACAAACTGTGGAAATATATTCCACTTAGGAATAAAGCCAACAATTGAATCTAGTATAGGAATAGGGCTTGATAGAAATCCTGATTGACTTTGAACTATATCAGTCATTGACATAGATCCTGAATAAAGTATTACTGGAACTAAGGCTAACCCCATAGCGGCTTCATAAGAGATCATCTGTGCAGAAGCTCTGACTCCACCAAGTAATGGGTATTTCGATCCTGAAGACCAACCGGCAAGAACAACACTATATACGGCTATTGATGATAGAGCTAAGAAGAATAAGACTCCTACGTTAATATTTGCTCCAACCAAATCTACATTTACGGCTTCTCCCTGTATAACTAAATCGATGCTTGGCCCAAGAGGGATAATCATAAATATTAAAAATGATGGTACCAATGCAAGGATAGGAGCTAATAAATACATTGCTCTGTCAGCTTTTAAGGGAAGTATTTGCTCTTTTAGAAGTAGTTTTACTGCATCAGCAACTGTTTGCAAGATTCCAAAAGGTCCTGCCCTATCTGGTCCAACACGGGATTGCATACCAGCTACTAACTTTCTTTCGAGCCATATAAGTAAAATTGTGTTGGTTAATAATAGCCCTAAGATCAAAGCTGCTTTTGTTACTCCAATTATTAAATCAGTTGACACTTAAATCCTTCATATTTTTTGTCTCTTTGAGATCAAAATCTTTAGTAGAGTCTAATTTTTCAAATCCTCTTCTGTTAATCGGCGCTAAAACAAGATTGTCTGGCAAAAGATTATTCAATTTTATATTCACAAAAATGGAGGATGAGCCTTGAGTTAAAGTAGCAACATTTGACTTTATTCCATATTTGTCTAAAGTAGATTCACTCAACTCAATAAACCTTTCAGAACCTAACATTGAAATAGATGGTGAATTAATTTGAGTACTTGAATCTCCATAGAGTCTTTTTACCATCAAAAGAGATGGACTATCTTGATCTACATCCTTGATATTTAAATTAATTTCTTTTTGATTTAGTATTCCAAAGAGATTTGATGGTTTGTTAAGGTTATCAAATGTGGGTAATGCTTCTGTCATTGTAAACTGATTCGCTAGCTCACTGTTTAGCTGGTTTACACTGTCATAGTTAATATCTTTTCCAAGTGATTGAGCAATCATTATTAAATATTCCCATTCAGAAAGAGTTGAGCCAGGGTCTGGAAGGATTTTATTTTGCTTCATAACCCTCATTTCCATATTTGTTATCGTCCCCTCTTTTTCACCAAAAGCAGTTGTTGGTAATATCAAATCAGCTAATTCTGTTGTTTCATTTTTAAAAATATCAAGTGAAACAACATATTCTGTATCTTCGAGAATATCTTTTATTTTGGATCCAAAAAATGATGAGTTAACTGGGTTTGCACCTATAGTAAACACAATATTTTTATTTGAATCCTCATATTCAGTGCAGAAATCATTTAATCCCTTAATCTGGTCAATGTGTTGTATTGCTCCAAAAGTATTCGCTCTACTAAAACAGTTAAATATCTTCAGGTCAGAGACCTTTTGTAAATGATTTATAAGAGTATCTAGTGAATCTTTTTTCTGTAAAGGAGTAGATTTTCCAACAATTGTAGTTACTTTTTTACTATCGATAATATCTTTCAGTTCTTGAATNTTGCTTAGACTTGTTTTTAATTCAAAATTATTGGAAACAATTTCAGCACCAANATAGNGNTCTGCAAGACTCTCTAAAGCTGTATTCGTGTGTCCGAANACAACGAGCTTAACTCCATTTTTAACTGCTTTTTTGATTCTAAGAAATAGTACTGGTAGGTTATCTTTAATATCCTCTGCCCACACAACGATTGCATCAGAAGTATCTAGATCTTCGAAAGTAGCATTTGTATATTCATCACTAAAATAACCGTTATAAATATGATCATCTGCAAAGTAGACATTAGATTTGTCCTTACTTAAAAATTCATTTCTATTTAGGGAATTGGCAAATTTGTTGATTGCAAAATATTCTTCATTTGTGCTGTTCGCTCCAACGATAAACTTTATGTCCGGGTTGTCTAAGTCTTTAATCTTATTTTTGATTTTTTCAATTGCATCTGAGATATTGATAGTCTGAAAGTCTTCATTTTCTCTTGACTGAATATTTAATAATCTATTTTCTGAGTGCAAATATTCAAAATTATATCTTCCTTTATCTGAAAGCCATCCTTGATTTGTAAATTCATTATCTTCACCAAGTATTCTTAACATTTTATTTTGAGACACATTTAGCTCAACGGAACACCCTAACGAACAACAATTACATGTTGAAGACACTTTTTTTAAATCCCATGGCCTTGCTTTAAATCTATAACTAGTTGCTGTTAGTGCGCCAACTGGACAAATTTGAACAGTATTTCCTGAAAAGTAAGATTTAAAGGGTTCGTCAGGAAAAGTATTAACTTGTGTTTTATTTCCCCTTTGGATGAATTCAATTAAGGGATCTCCAGATATTTCATCAGAAAACCTAGTACATCTGGCACATAAAATACACCTCTCTCTGTCAAGTAAAACGATATCTGAAATAGGAATTGGTTTCTCAAAATGTCTTTTTTCCTCAATAAATCTTGATTCNCCTGGTCCATAAGCCATTGTCTGATCTTGAAGGGGACATTCTCCTGCTTTNTCACAGATAGGACAGTCTAGGGGGTGGTTGATGAGTAAAAACTCTAGAACACCTTCTTGAGCTTTTTTAACAGTATCAGACTCTGTCTCAACACTTAATTCTTCACTTACCTGTGTTGTACAAGAAGGTACTAATGTTTTTCCTCTAGGTGTATCAATTTCAACAAGACACATTCGACACATACCGACTGGATCTAATCTTTTATGCCAACAAAACCTTGGTATATGAATACCAGAATCCTCACATGCCTCAATTAGAAGTTGGCCCTGTTTTCCTTCAAGCTGTTTTCCATCAACGGTAAAAGTTACTTTTTCGTTCAACCTATAACTACTTTCTTTGGTAGTAAAACTTCAACTTCAGATCTAAAGTCTTTCATTAAAGAAACGATCGATGCAGTAGCAGAAGGTCCAAGTGGACATATAGTTGTCATCTTTGGTGGCCAGGTGAGTCCTGGTGAAATATTATCACAGACATCAAGTAGTAGATCTATGTCTGAAAGTCGTCCCCTGCCGGAAGCAACTCTTTCAAGTATATTTTCAAGCCAAGTAGTTCCCTCTCTGCATGGAGTGCATTGTCCACAAGACTCATGCGCAAAAAAGCTTACTAAGCTTTTTGCTGCTAAAACTAAATTTGTATCTTCATCCATCATTACAACTGCTCCAGAACCAAGCATGGACCCCTCGTTTGCAACGTCATCAATTGTCATTTTGACATCAAGTTGATCTCCACGTAACCATGGAGCTGAGGCTCCACCAGGAATGTATGCTTTAATGGCTTTATTTTTAACACCTTTGCCTAAAGTGTCTACGAACTCTCCAAATGAAGACCCCATCTCTATTTCGTAGTTTCCAGGATTGTTTATGTGTCCAGAAAGACTGAAAATTCTTGTCCCTGTTGAACCTTCAACTCCTAAGCTTGAATAATCTTTTCCAGAGTTACTCATTATCCATGGAACAGAAGAGATAGTCTCAACATTATTTACAAGCGTTGGTTTGTTATATAGGCCTTTTACTGCTGGAAAAAATGGTGGTTTTAATCTGGGCTCACCTCTTCTACCTTCTAGTGAGTTTAGTAAAGCAGTTTCCTCTCCACATATATAGGCTCCTGCACCAAGGTGTACCACAATATCTAAATTCATAGAAGATCCAAATATTTTCTTTCCCAAATATCCCTTTTCATAAGCTTGCTCAATAGCACTTTGAACTCTTCTTGCCGGCTTTGCGTATTCACCTCTTATATATATGAAAGCCTTTGAAATATTTGCGGCAAAACATGTGATTATCATTCCTTCAATTAGTTGATGTGGATCTCTTTCAAGAAGAATTCTATCTTTAAAAGTTCCTGGCTCAGATTCATCACCGTTTATAACAAGGTATCTTTCTTCATCTTCAGCTANAAAGCCCCATTTGACTCCTGTAGGAAAACCAGCTCCTCCTCTACCTCTAATGTTAGAATCTTTTATCTCTTGGAGNACTTCTTCAGGGGTGCCAGACTTAAGTACTTTTNTAGCAGATTTATATCCTCCATTTTTTTCATAAGATTTNAGAGAGTGGCTGTCTTCAGGATTTTCTCTCATATGCTTGGTCAGAAGAAGGGTTTCTTTCATTTTTTCTCCTTTGATGTGTCATAGGTTTGAAAACCTGGGACAGGGCTAGTTGCTCCATTGTTATCTGCGATAGCCCAGTCAAAAGACTTNACTCCACCAAATTTATCTTGNAGCTCATCAGCAACTACGATTTCAGGTTCTTCTTCTTTAAGCCACTTNCACAAATCTACAGCTTTATCAGGTGTTAAGCCTTCGATGGTCTCATAATTAACTTGAATTGCAGGTGCTCCACCNCACGCGCCTATGCATTCAACAGACTCATAAGTAAAGAAATTTTTATCATCTGTTTCATTGTTACTTAGCCCTGTAAAATTTTTAACACTATTAATTACATCGGTTGAGTTACTTATCTCACAAGAAATTGATTTACAAACACTGAGTAAATATTTACCTGTTGGTTCCTGTTTGTACATTGAATAAAAAGATGCAACCGATTGGACTTGGACTTCTGTTATCCCAATAAGTCCGCTAATTTCAACAATTGATTCATTTGAGATATATCCATCTTTATCTTGGGCTAAATAAAGCAATGGTCCTAGAGCAGATCTCTTTTGAGGATACATTTCAATAATTTGTTTAGCTTTTTCTAATCTATCTGTTTCCCAGCTCATCTATCAACATCTCCAATTACAGGATCTAAAGATGCTATTGCTGCAACAGCATCTGCTATTGGACTGTCGGCCATAACAATAGGTAGGGCTTGTAGGTTACAAAATGATGGGCCCCTTACGTGCATTCGAAATGGTTTAGAAGAACCATCTGAAACTATATAACAACCTAATTCTCCTCTTGGGGACTCAACAGCAACATATGCATCTCCTTCAGGAACTTTGAATCCCTCAGTGTAAATTTTAAAATGATGAATCAGTGCCTCCATAGATTCATCAAGTCTTTTCCTTGGAGGNGGTGTGACTTTTTTATCTTGAATTTTATAAGGNCCTTTAGGCATATTGTCCATTGCTTGCTCTACAATTTTTAGACTCTCTAGAATTTCAAGTACTTTAATTCTCCAACGAGCAAAAACATCACTTTCTTGTAAAACAGGTACGTCAAAATCAAATTTTTCAATTCCAGAATAAGGCTGCATTTTCCTAAGGTCCCATCCCTGACCAGATGCTCTTAAACTTGGGCCAGTAATGCCATAAGCTAGACATTCCTCAGGAGTTATAATTCCTACATTTTGGAGTCGTCCCTGCCATATCGGATTATCAAGTAACATTTCGTCGTANTCTTTGAGCTTTTCGGGGATAANTTTTAANATTTCTTTAACATCTTTTTGCCAATTATCAGGTAAGTCTGCTGCTACACCTCCTGGTCGGATGTAGTTATGATTCATTCTTAGTCCTGTTGTCTTTTCAAAAAAATTTAATACTAATTCTCTTTCTCTAAACCCAAATATCATCATAGAAAGTGCTCCTATGTCCATGCCTCCGGTTGCAAGGGCAACTAGATGTGATGATACTCTATTTAACTCAGTCATTAATATTCTTATTGTTTCTGCCCTAGCTGGAACTTCGATGTCTAAAAGCTTCTCAGTGGTAAGTGAAAAGACTAGTTCATTAAAAAAAGGTGAGAGATAGTCCATTCTAGTTGTGTTGGTAGGTCCCTGAAGATAAGTTAGCTCTTCACCAGTTTTCTCCATGCCAGTATGTAAATATCCAATGATAGGTTTTACTCTTCTGACGGCTTCACCCTCAAGTTCAACTTGAAGTCTCAAAACTCCATGAGTTGAAGGATGCTGAGGACCCATATTAACAATCATCCTCTCATCTTCAGAGGTTTCTTCTTCAACAAAATAATCATCTACGACATCAGACCCAGTCTGGATTTTTATCTGTTGTTCGGACTCCTCATCATTCATTTTTTGAGAACCTTCATCTGTAGATGAAATATTCCATCCACCTTCTTCTGAATTTGTTGCCCAAAAGTCTAAATCTTCTGAGTTTTCTTTATTTTTAACCATAATTAATCCACACTCGGAGCATTTTTAAATTGGACAGGAATTCTTCCAGATCCGTAGTCTTTTCTGAGAGGGTGTCCTATCCAGTCATCCGGCATCAAAATTCTGGTTAGTTGAGGATGNTTTTCAAAGATTATCCCAAACATATCAAACACTTCTCTTTCGTAAAAATTGGCTCCTGGATAAATATCTGTAATTGAGGGGATGGTGAGATTTTCATCAGGGACTTGAACCTTAATTGTCTTTCTAAGGTTCTTAGAAAGAGATAAAAGATTAATTACTACTTCAAATCTTGGTTCTTTTTTTCTAAACCAATCAACAGCAGTAAGGTCCATCATCATTTCGTATCCTTCTTCAAGTAGGGACTTAATATGATTGTGATATTCATTTACCTCNATCTGTTGCACTTCGTTCATCTNTTAATTTCTCCAGCCATAATCTTGTCATGAAGAGTTAATATTCCGTGCATTAAGGATTGTGGCCCTGGAGGGCAGCCTGGTACATAAATGTCTACAGGTACAATATGATCAACTCCTTGTACTAATGCATAATTATTAAACATTCCACCTGTTGATGAACATGCCCCCATAGCAATTACCCATTTTGGTTCTGCCATCTGGTCATATACCTGTCTCAATACTGGAGCCATTTTCTGTGAAACTCTTCCTGCAACAATCATTAAATCAGCTTGGCGAGGAGAGGCTCTGAATACTTCCATTCCATACCTAGCAAGATCATACTTGGCTGAACCGGCAGCCATCATTTCGATCGCACAGCATGCAAGGCCAAATGTTACTGGCCACATTGACTGAGTGCGTGACCATCTAACCGCTTTATCAATTGTTGTTGTAAAAATATTATCTGGCGAATACATTAAGCAACCTTTTCTGTTTGAGGTTCTGGTTCAAATAATGTTTTTTCAAAATATCTTTTTCTTCTTGGTGTATTCCAATCGAGAACACCTTTTTTCCATACGTAATAAAGTGTCTCAAGCACAAAGAAACTAAAAATAGCAATAACGAGAATACCGTACCATCCAAGCTCATTAAATCTTGTAGCCCAAGCAAGTAGAAAAATTATTTCAATATCAAAGACAATATATAACATTGCCACCATATAAAACTTTACTGGAAACCTTTGGGANGGTTCTTCTTCAGGGAAAATTCCACACTCATAAGGTGCTAGTTTTTCAGCAGTTGGATTTTTTGGAGATAAAAGATAACTAACTCCTAAGGAAACAAGGGCAAAGCCAACGGCTATTATTAGCATTATTAAGATGGGGGCCCAATCAACCATGTCTCTCCTTTAATTGTGAAAGTTTTCACAAAGTTAGTTTTATTTTACTAGGAAATCAAGATTAATGTCTAATACTTAATTACTTGTTTTTAAGATTCTTAGAAGCCAAAGTGGGGATAAAAACTTNGTACCTAAAAGAAGAACTTCTTTTAATGTCAGTCTTGCTTCATCGAATAATAGTTCCACTACGAAATCTATTGTGTGCTGATCAATTGATGCAACTAACAATAATCGTTGCGTCATATAGGGACTTTGAAGTACTAGCCTGGCAAGCGCGCAGCTCAGATAATGTTTCGAAAAGCGTTTATTAAAACTTTTTTCATATGACTTTATACCCCTGTTGATATCTCCTCTATCGTTTTGGATTAATTCATGGGTATTTTCAGCAAGTAAAAAACCAGCTTCCATACCATAAAATATACCTTCCCCACTCATTGGATTAATCATTGACCCTGCATCACCAACTAAAGCTACTTTATCATGAGCTAATTTTGGCCTAGAGGAAGCAAAGGGAAGCATGTAGCTTTTTTCTAATCTGATATTTTCAACTATCACTCCCCTGCTCTCCAAAGTTTGAACAAAGTCATCCAGCATTTCATTAATGTTTTTATTCTCTTTCTTAAAAAGACTTAGAGGCATACCTATCCCAATATTAATTAACGTACCCTTACTCGGAAATGCCCAAGCATAACCTCTTAATGCAGATACGTTAATCTCAAACATTAATGATCTTTCTTTAAAAATTTCCAGATAGTTAGGACTATCAATATACGCTCTAATAGCAATTGCTTTATGCCAGTCTGTGTTTTGGCTTAAATTCAAGTCTTTTCTGACTCTCGAATTAGCTCCATCAGCGCCAACTAGAATTGTTGTTTTGAAGGTCTCACTATCTCCCGATGGATTTTTAAAACTAACGTTTAATGACTCATCGTAATTTCTTGTGAATCCAGAATATCTGTACTCCTCGAAAGAATCTACGTCTAAAGATTTTGCAAGGTTAAAAATTCTATTGTCCAAATCTAATCTTGGAATAACATAAACTACGGAATCTTCTTTATTTTGAACCTCTGGAATATAGTTCTGAATACCTATGTTTTTAGGCCCAAATAAAGTTGTTGAAACNACTTCTGGTTCTGNATCTAATATGTGTTCATTCCCAAATCTCTTTAAAGCATTTATTACACCTGGACCAATGGCATCACCACAAGATTTATCTCTGGGAAATAGTGCTTTGTCAAAAATACCAATTTTTAATTGAGGATTTAATTTTTTATATGAAATAGCTGTATTAGCTCCTGCTGGACCAGCTCCAACAATAATTACGTCATATGTTTCTTCTTGTTTCATTAGATATTATTAAGTTAACTCAAATGGAGATAAAACGTTAATTTATACTCCCAATCTGTAATAAAATATACAGTTATAATTTAGGTTAAATTTATTATTTCATTAGATTGTGCATTAGTGAAAGAAAATANAAAAATACCACCAGCAACTGTAAAGAGGCTTCCTCTTTATTTACAGTGNCTTGAACAAGTTGGTTCAACAGAAATAGGTATATCATCAAAAACTTTAGCTGAACTTGCCAAAGTTAATGATGCACAGGTCAGAAGAGATCTTTCCTATTTAGGGACATTAGGAACTAGAGGTGTTGGTTATGATATTTCGACTCTTAGAAACCAAATTCAACTNGAGCTTGGTTTAGTAGAAGGATGGAGTGCCGTAATAGTTGGGGTTGGTAACCTTGGTTCTGCATTAGCCCACTATGGAGGCTTTAAAGAAAGAGGATTTGGTGTAGTTGCTCTTTTTGATGATGATCCCAAAAAAATAAATAAGCAAATAGCCGGCTTAGTCGTTAAGCCTAGTTCTGAATTAAAAGAGGTTTGCGATAAGTACAGNGTAGCAATTGGAATAATCNCNACTCCTGGTGAATATGCTCAATCAGTTGCGGACCAGTTAATTGAGTGTGGTGTTAGNTCCATATTAAATTTTGCACCTGTATTGCTAAAAAATACTCCAGATGTACAGATTAGATCTGTTGATCTTTCACAAGAACTACAAATTCTAAGTTATTACCTTGATAGACCTGTATTAAAAGCGGTAAAATAGTCTATTCAGTGCGTTGATATTTAAAACCTAAAAAACTTCTCACAACTAGTGATACCACTAAAGCAATCCAGAGGGAGATTATTGATGGATCTCTTTGTATTAGGTAGATGGCCAATACGATCCCTATAACTGAAGACCAAACAGTTATAACTGCAAATTCATAAACTTTATCTAGACCCAGTAGCACTCCGTCCCAAAGGAAAGCAAAGCTTCCAAATAATAAGCTTATAGAAAATAAGAGTCTCAATTGAGTATTACTAAGTTGAGAAAAAGATTCTCCAGCAAAAAAGATTATTAATTTATCTAAAAACAAATAGCTTGTTGTTAAGAGAAATATAGAAATGATTGCAGTTAACTGTATTAAGTTTGAATACAATTCAGATTTATAGTATTTGATTCCTTTTGATATGTGTTCTGATATTAGAGTTTGGGATGCTATTGCTATTGAATCAATTGCTACATAACCAAATGACCAGAGTTGCAATAAAACATGTTGAATTGCAATGTCCTTCATGGACAACAATGAAGCTTGGTTTCTTAATACTGTCATGAATCCAGTTAAAAACATGGACCTTAGAAGAATTTGAAATCCAATAGAAAAGAATTTTTTTCTTAAATAATTTTTATCAACATTTTCATTTGATTGGGTTAATAATCGTAACTTACTTCTTTGTACTGATGATGAGTAGATAGAAATGATAAGAAAAGAGAGGGTACTCGCTAAGCCAATTCCTAGAATTCCATAATCAAGTATGATTGCAAAACAATAGCTAAAAAAGATGTTAAGTGTAGAAACAAGAAGAGCACTTTGTAAAGTTATTTTAGGATACCTTAANCCTCTCAAAACAGCAGTTGAATGCATATTTACTAGGTAAAAAGTAATCCCAATACTTCTAATCCATAGATAGATTCTTGCTTCTTCTCCAACCTCTAAAGATGGGTCAAAAGATCCTATTAGGTATTCTGAAAAAATAAATATAAGCAATGTTCCTAATACACCTAGCAAAAGGGACATATTTCTTCCATAATTAACAAAATATGCAAGGCTTCTAAATTTTTGCTGAGTATTTAATTTAGCTACTAGGGGGGTAGTGCCATAGGCCAAAAAAACAAACACCCAAACTAAGACAAAGTAAATTGTTTCCCCAATACCCACTCCGGATAGTGAACGCTCTCCCAAAAGACCTGCAATTTTAGNGTCTACTAGTCCGACAATAGGTTCTGTTACTAACCAGATAAAAATTGGATAGGAATTATTCCATATATCTTTTTTGACTTTATTCACTTTTTAAGAAACCTTAGAAGCCTTATGAACTCCCCATTGCATTATTAGAAAAAAAGTTTCCTCAGAAAAACTTCTTGGAGTAAGTTTGTTAGACAAGTCATAATTTTCTAACAAAAAAGTATTTACTATTTGGGTAGGTGTATTCGTTTGGAGACGTATTTTTTTAGTTAATTCACTTGATAACGTTTTCTGTAATAAGTCTATTTCTTTTTTTGCGATTTTAATATCTAGTGAGATTAAATATTCTTGNGTATCAGCTATTAATCCATTAATTAAAGGTACTGGTGAATAACTCATTGAAATATTTGCACGATAATTAGACCGAGTGGACCGGAAACTATTCCCACACCTACTCTTTTAAATTCACGATCNAATATTGTATTTTTGTGTGTTTCGGAGCTCATTAAACTTTCATGACCAGAAACTAGGGTTGATGAAATAGCTAGATTTTCTGCAACAGTTTTGTAGGGAAGACCTACCTCACTGAGCCTGTCTCCGACTTGTTGTCCATTGAGAGGATTTTTATGACACCAAAATCCTTCTTCATACATCAAGAAGGCATACTCGTTAGCTATGTCTGAAAGTCTTTGAGAAAATTCAACTGGGTCAACATTCTCATTAATCCTTTCAATGTTGATGATTTCAAACATCTCCCTTGATTCACCATTTTTAGCAAGAAGTTTTGGTTTTGAAACTTTCGGTATCTCCAAACATCCAAACTCATCTACTACAACTGATGATTGACCAGTTAAATCCTTAATTCTTGATACGACTTTTAACAAATCATTGCCTATGACTACTTCAAGTGCTTGTTGGGGTGTTCCATCAGCATCTGTATAAAATGACACTAACTCTGATCTTTCAAGGTAATCCTCTATAAGCGGAGTTGTATTAATTAAAGAAACAATGGTGAAAGCAAAAGTCAGCATGAGGTTACTTAACAGCAAAGAAAGTACGGAGCCTAATAGCTTGCTTCCTGTATCGTTTTTTCCTTTGATAGAAAGAATAATATTCTGAATTAACGATGAAATAGTGATTACTCCGATAAAAATGATTACACCGGCAAACAATTCAGATAATTGCCTTCCAGAGTTAAGCCAATTACTTATATAAGTTCCTACTTGTTCTGAGTATCTAAAACTTGAAAAAATAGCAAGTAATAAGGCTGAAATATAAAAAATAACCATAATTGAGCCATTTTTCCAACCAAAATATAGAAAGTAAAAAATGAATAAATACAACAAAATATCAACATATTCTTGATTGTTTAGTGTGTTTAATATGTTTTCAAGTATTTCAGTCATGTTATGTATAAATTATTTAAATATGCTATTTGTAGAGTAGTAAAAACACGCTATTGTTGTTATACATTCCTACAAATTATGTAGGAATTTTTATTTTCAGTGACTGAAAGGAAATTAAAAAATATGAAAAATCGCAAACTTATTGCATTAATCGCAGTACTTGCAATTTTCGCCGCAGCTTGTGGAACAGCTGATGAAGTAGTTGAAGAGCCAGTAGCAACTGAAGCTCCTGCAACTACCGAAGCACCTGCAACCACTGTCGCTGCTCCTGTAGCTGACCCATTAGTTCTTGGTACATTAATGCCATTAACAGGTGATTTAGCATTCTTGGGACCTGGTATTGAATCAGGTGCGATTCTTGCTGTAGAGCAAATTAATGCAGCCGGTGGTGTAAACGGACAACCTATTGTCTGGGTACAAGGTGACTCTGGAACAGCTCCAGACGTAGCTTTAGCAAGTTTGAACTCTCTTATTGCNGATGGTGCACAAGGAGTTATGGGTGCTGCAGCTAGTGGTATATCACTAGCAATTATCGATACTGCTATTGCAGCAGAAGTCGTTATGGTATCCCCTTCAAACACATCCCCACAATTTACAAAAATAAAGAATGGTGGATTTTATGCAAGAACCGCTCCTTCAGATTTATTGCAAGGTGCTGTATTGGCTCAAGTTTTAATTGATGATGGACATACTTCCGTTTCAATTATTTCAAGAGCAGATTCATACGGTAGAGGTTTAGCAGAAGCTACTGCTTCCTCTTTTGAAGCACTTGGTGGAAGTGTAGACACTATTGTTTATCACTCACAAGAAGCAACAGAATTTGCATCTGAAGTAACCCAAGCTGGTAAAAATGGTTCTGACTCAATTGTCGGAATATTGTTTCCAGAAACTGGTTGTGGTGTTCTTAAATCAGCTTTCGAGCAAGATTACCTAAGCACACCTTGGTACTTCACAGATGGTGTAAGAGGTGCAAACCTCAGTTCAGAATGTGGACTTGGTAACGCCTTGGATGGTTTCAAAGGAACCGCTCCAGGATCAACAGCTGGTGTTGCATTAGATGCATTCACAGCTGCTTACCAGGAAAAATTTGGTGAAGCTCCAGCTCCATATTCAGCTCAAGCTTATGATGCCATTATGATAATGGCAATATCTGCTGCTGCTAATGGAGTAACAGGTGCTGACATTGCGTCAGGATTAGTTGAAGCATCAGGTAACGGTACTGCATGTATCGGTGTCGAATGTTGGGCTTTAGTAGCTGCAGGAGAAAATGTAGACTACAAAGGTGCATCTGGAGATATAAATCTTGATGAACAAGGTGATCCAACAGCAAGTACATACGATGTATGGGCGATCACTACAGGTGATGAAGAAGAAGTTCTTAAATCAATAGATTTTGGATCTTAATTCATAACTTATTAAATTTAAAAGGCCCGATTAATTTCGGGCCTTTTTTTTATAGCTTTCCTAAATACAAATCAATTACGTTAGTGATCATCCAATAAATCTCTGCCAGTGCCAGTGTAGGAATTTTTTCCTTGGTCTAAAACATATCCTCTATCACAAAAGCTAAGAGCTCTTTTTGCATTCTGCTCTACTAAAAGAATAGATACACCTTTATTGTTGATTTCACTTATAGATTTAAAAACCTCATCAATAGCTATTGGCGATAGGCCAGCTGAAGGTTCGTCAAGTAATAGCACATCTGGTTTAGTTATTAGAGCTCTACCAAGCGCTAATAACTGCCTTTGACCACCTGATAAGTTACCAGCTTTCTCTCGTTTTTTTTCAAACAAAATTGGGAACATTTCAAAGATTTCTTTTTTACCTTCTTTAGAATTTTTTGTTTTTGTCCAAAGACCTATGTCTAAATTTTCCTCAATCGTAAGGCTTGGAAAAACATTTGCAACTTGGGGAACATAACCAATCCCTTTTTTAATTAACTCATGACTTTTAAAATTAGTAAGTTCATTACCATTAATATAAAGTCTCCCACCTGATATTGGAATCAGGCCCATAATAGCCTTCAATAAGGTAGACTTTCCTGCACCATTTGGACCAATTATTGAGATTATTTCATTCTCTTTTATTACTAAGTCTATTCCCTGAAGAATATTTAAACCCTTAACATAGCCAGCGGCTAATCCGTTTACTTCAATTATTGCTTTATTCATTAACTTTACCCAGGTATGCTTCAATAACATTTTCATTATTTCTAATAACTTCAGGCTCACCGTCCGCAATAATTTTACCTTCTGCCATCACAACTACTCTTTCCGAAATTTTCATAACAGCATTAATATTGTGTTCAACCATGATGATATTGATTCCCTCAATACTCAGGTTTTTTATGATATCTAATATCTCTTCAGCAAGCTTAGGGTTTACACCTGCCAGTGGCTCATCCAGAAGTAATAGTTTTGGCTTTCTAATTAATGCTCTTCCAAGTTCAAGTAATTTTTTTTGTCCTCCTGACAATTCTCTAGCATAAGAATATTTCATGTGTGATAGATTTAGTAACTCCAAAATTCTATCCACTTCAATTTCAAGTTCTTTTTCAAAATTATTTAATGATTTACCCTTTATTAATGATCTTGAAATTGATTCATTTTTAACGCTGCTACCAGAAAACTGCATGTTTTCTAATACAGACATCTTTTCAAAAACCCTGGTAAGTTGAAATGTTCTAGTCATACCTAATCTGGCTAATTTATAAGACTGAAAAGACGTGACATTTTCACCTTC
>JGI26380J51729_10000733_pt1 | contig 16555 bp, 14 predicted proteins | sample SaaInlV_165m_DNA_FD_51729 | JGI IMG/M metagenome (IMG submission 51729) | reverse complement strand
ACTTTTACAGAACGCGCCTCTCCTGCTACAGGTATTTTATCCGGGGGTATGACTGCACTTTGTCCGCGACTCGGCATCGATATCAGTAACAAAACAACTAAACCTCCAACCACTCTATCAACCGGCATAACGCACTCCTCTTAACTTAATCCTTTTATCACAAGGAAACGCAACCTTCATCGACAACTATGACCATTCCTTTAGCCGTGGCAAAAGACAAAAGATCGCTCTATTCAACCTAGCAATACATTTACGCCTTATGTTTCAATGAGTCAATATGGTTTTACCCCACGCGTACAAAACACCTTACATCAAAAACCTTAAAACATTGGCACAAATGATGCTTGTACAACAATAGAGGCTAAAAACAGGCTTTTAATTATTAATTTTAGTATTCAGCGGCAATATTTTACCGCTTAGTGGACAGCTAAAAGCTATAAGGGGAAACAATGTCCTTCCGAACATCACTAACAGGCTTAAATGCATCTTTTGCAAAACTCGATGTGACTAATAACAATATTAGTAACGCCAATACCACCGGTTTTAAAAAATCTCGTGCAACCTTTAGTGACATCTATTCATCATCTATGACTCAGAGTCCTTCAAGTATTGTCGGCCAAGGTGCCTTTTCAACAGGTACAACGCAACAATTCACTCAAGGCAGCCTTAGTTCGTCTAATAATATGCTAGATCTCTCCATTCAAGGACAAGGTTTTTTTTCTTTAAAACCCGAACCTAATTCAACAGAACGTATTTTCACGCGAGCCGGGGCTTTTAGCGTCACGAATGAACGTTATGTTGTTGACTCTAACGGCAACTTTTTACAAGCCTTTGCGGTTAATAATGATGGCTCTATTAACCAAACTCTAGTTGAAACAATGCAGTTGCCTGATGTACAAGGCAACCCCGCAGCTACATCGCATATCAANGCAGGTTTAAATCTACCCTCATCCTCCTCAATTTTAAACGTACCCTTTAATAAAGAAGACCCTAGTACTTATAATGAATCAACCACGTTTGATATCTATGATTCAGCAGGAAATGCCCATATAACCAGTGTTTACTTCATAAAATTAAGCTCAGCGACTGAAAGTAACCCTACGAATCATTGGATGACTAAAACTTTCATCGGTGACAATGAGTTAACTCCAGCATTAATGCAGGCAAAGAATATAGAGGGTAACGAATTATGGGTGGATAATATTGGACGTGTAAAAACCGAACCACAAGTACAAGCGATAAAAGACAGTACACAGGGAAGTTATGCTAACTTTTCAATAACCGCAGCAACAACGCCGGCTGCGGGAGACTCTTTAGCGGTCACAATAAAAGGGCTCGATAATGGTAATGACTATACTATTTCATATACAACCGATAAGCCTGAAACTGCTGTTGAGTCAACGGCTGGAATGGTCTCAGCCTTAAACAATGACCCCCAATTTAATCAGGAATATCAAGCCCTCTCAGGTGCTGAAAACAATATATTAATTAAGAGGGTCAATGGTAATCCTATATTACAAGCAGATCAGGCTGGATTTGACACAGCTGAAGTTGTTCCTGGAGATACCATCTCCGTAGCCTTTCAAGCTCTAACTCCACCGGATCAGGCTGGATTTAAAACGGTTGAAGTTTTTCCTGGAGATACCATCTCCGTTAGTCATAATGATTACCCTGGAACAATTACCTTTACTGCAGATTCACCACAATCTGCCATTGAAACAGCTGCGCTGGTTAGGGATCAATTAAATGCAGATCCCGTTTTTATACAAACCCATAACGCTTTTTCAGACAACGACTCTGTGATTATTGAAAAAAAAGATGGTACCAGTGCAGACCCCACTAAAATTACTGTTACAAACGTAACATTTGGAAATTTAGAACCACAGAATATATACGCTTTTAAATATGAATATGACGAAAAAACTATTACCCTTACTGCAAATTCACCACAAACAGCCCTTGAAACAGCCGCCTTGGTTAGGGATCAATTAAATGCAGATGCCGATTTCATACAAACTTATAACGCTTTTTTAGACAAAGGCTCTGTGATTATTGAAAAAAAAGATGGTACCAGTGCAGACCACACTAAAATTTCTGTTACAAACGGAACGTTTGGAAATTTCGAACCGCAAGGTGTAAATGTTTTTGAATATAATGAATTAGGAATTTCTGTAGCAACATCCGGTATTGCTGGTGAATTAAGTTCCACTGATGCTGAACCTTTATATCTTGATGAAAAAGGTAACGAAACCCTCAACATATCTGATACGTTATTTACTTTTAACCCTTATTATTTAGAACCGGGTGAAATCATCTTTGACGCTGATGGTAACTTTAGCTATCCCAATGAAACGATGCAATTTTCTACCATTAATTTTAATAATGGCTCAGAACCGGCAAATTTATCAATTAATTTAAATGAAAACACCACGCAATACTCCACGCCTTTCATAATGCGTTCATTCGCACAGAATGGCTTTAAATGGGGTATACTAGATAACTTAAATATTACCGATACCGGAATCATTCATGCGAATTATTCCAATGGTCAACAACGCGCTATTGGGCAACTTGCCCTGACTAGCTTTTTAAATAATAATGGCCTGCAACAAATTGGTAATGCTTCATATACCGAAACAGCTGACACCGGTGCTCTGCAGATAGGTGCCGCTGGCGCTAATGGCTTTGGTAAAATCAGNAACAGTANTCTCGAAAGTTCAAACGTTGATTTGACGACCGAAATGATCAATTTAATTNCCACCCAACGAAACATTCAAGCCAATTCAAAAGCATTGGAAACCAATTCACAATTCCAAAAAANAATCATGGATGAATTGACTTAAATTTAATCACAGTTGACTATTAAATACGGCTTTCTTAAGGGTACAGAATAGAGCTAACAACTTATAATTTAAAAAAAACGCCCCATCCGAACGACTCAAAGACTGACAACAAATCAAATCCTCAGCCCTAGATACTTTCAAAAAAATATTTGTCGCACATCGATAAAATCCCGAATTTAAAAACCAACGGAACGATTCTAAATTAGTTACTTTTTAAGGTTCCCCCAAATGTGGGCATTTACAGTGGACTCCACTGGTTCAGTTTCACTGTGGTCCTGATGACTGTTGTCTCCTGAATCTTGAACAGGCTCTTGCTCTCTTTTAGATTGTATTTTTTGCTTTTTAGTTAACTTTGTTTTTTTAATCTTTGGGCTCTTTCGCGGCAACGGCGGGGCAACGCTGTCCAGCATAAATCCGTCTATCTCTTCTCGCGCTATGTTAAGTCCATTACGCCTCTCTATTACTAAGAAATGTTGAAATTCATGGTGTGAAATTAAAGAAATAACCAAGCCTTTTTCCCCAGCTCGACCGGTCCGCCCGACTCTATGCACATAATCATTGGGCGAGCGCGGTAAATCATAATTTATAACACACGGTAATTGATCAATATCAATACCGCGGGCGGCTACATCTGTAGCAACTAAAATACGAATCGCCCCAGCCTTAAAATTCTTAAGTGCCGCACTGCGTACGGATTGTTCTTTATTCGAATGCATCGCCACTGCTTCAATACTTCTTTTCTCAAGCTTTTTAACCAAATTATCACACGTCCGCTTGGCACTACAAAAAACCAGAATCTGTTGCCAATCATTTTCGCGGCATAAATGTGCTAACAGATCATTTTTTTGATGATGATTAACCGTAATGGCGCGTTGCTCGATTTCCAACTCATCAATAAACCCATCCATATTTATAATTTCAGGTGTATTCAACACATCACGAACCAGCGTAGTAATACTTTCAGGAAAGGTCGCCGTAAACATCAAATTCTGGCGTTTATTAGGTAATAATTTACTGAGTCGCTCAATCTCTTCCTGAAAATCACCCTTCATTAAGCGATCTACTTCATCAATCACCAAGGCTTTCACTTGGTTAAACTTAATCGCGTTTTGATCAACTAAATCAAGTAATCGTCCAGGCGTTGCCACTAAGACATCCACACCGCCTCGCAAGGCCTGCATTTGAGGATTAATCTTCACGCCGCCATAAACACTTAAACACTTAATAGCAGGCTGAATATTTTCAGCAACTGTTGAAAAGACTTCTGCCACCTGAATGGCTAACTCCCGCGTGGGTACCAGCACCACTATTTGCACACAATTACTGGCCACTCGGGTGCTTGCATCAAAACGTTTACTACGTCCTTTTTGCGCATAAACGTTCTGATTACTCAGATTATCGAGTAACGGTAATACAAAAGCAGCCGTTTTCCCAGAACCTGTATCAGCACGCGCAAGTACATCGTTGCCTTCTAACACAGCAGGTATTGTTTTAATCTGAATCTCGGTTGGATTTTCAAACCCCATGTTTTTAATTGCCGCCAAAATTTCATCTGAAAAGGAAAAGGATTCAAAATCAGCATCGAGAATATCTTTTTTCATAATTTACAACTTAAAATTAACCAACCATTATTTTAACTTAAATTTAGGCCTTAATGAGTACGGATAAAACTGAGTCCGCAGCATTACCGCCACAAAGTTACTTCATTATTAGCAAAACGATCACAGCAACCCCTCTCCCACCTTGTACTTAGTTCCTGATTTGATTCAAATCAACAATAAGGTAAACATGGCCGCTCCGCCTAAAGCAACGATAAAGCTAACAACACCAAACAAAATACCGGCAAAAATAGTCACTACCTGACTACGCGGAGCAAGATAAGCAATAGATACCATGGCAACCACAACGGCAACCACCATTGCCACTCCAACGGATAACAAGCCTCTCGCGAGTGAGGTACACCATGGGCAGGGGGATTTTAAATTCGCCTGATGAATATTACATCGCATATCCAGCCCAAACCCTGGCCAATCACAACCGCATTGAAAGAATAGACCACACAGCGGTGTAAGAATAATCAAGGCAATCACTACCGTGATAAACAAAGACCACCGCTGCTCGTTTGAACTTAAATATAAACTCAAATATGTCTGCGGGGTTTCCATATTACCCAATTATTTTTTTAGCTTAGAGTCAGTCAAACCCAGTCAAACAACAACCCATGCACTGAACTAATCACACCAAAAACACCATTTATCCCAACTGCTTTTTTTGTTTTCTTCTTGGCTCTTCTTTTCTGCTTTCTTTTCTGCTTTCTTTTCTGCTTTCTCTGCTGCTACAGGAAAGGCCTCATCACATTGTTTTCGACACTGTATTAATAATCGAGAGTCATGAGGCCGTTCAAAAGATCGATAAGGGTTATTATGAGTCACCTCACAGTTATGGTAACAATACTCATACGGCTCCCCCATACTCGGCAGGCCAATGACAAACAACAACAATCCCGCGGTAATGCTAACTTTTTTATAAATTTTCATGACCCCTACTCATTGTCTAATTATTTTTAAAAAACATTTACGTTACATCACTCATAAAGTTATAACTGAAATATAGCTTGATTACCTAAAACAAAACAAGATAAAAAAGGCCTTTCATTCAAGTTCATCGTTACAACGGTATGAACGAAAGATCAAACCCAGAAAAACAGTAATTTTTTTAATAATTAAGCGACAAAATTAATGATTCATAAATCCTACTTTTCAGCTATCTGGACAATATACTTTTCTAAAAACACAGTACCATAGGAAGGAAAAAACAACCCACAACAGAAAATCAGGCGTCACTATTTACCGGAATACCGATGGGTTCTCAAAATTAAATTTTAAGGTGAAAAATTAGCCAGAAAAAAGGATAAATTATCACGTCGTAAAAACGACCACAGAGAGTCTTCTTTTAAAACAATTCACTTAATAAAAACTTGCCTAGATTGGTTCTTTATAGCCGCTCTTAGGCGTGATCTTGCAGCCACTCTTGAGCCATCACATGCGCTTTTGTTAATTCTACAGATGACATCATTCCAGAAACTAAATCCCTGTTATTGATCGCATCTTGATCGCCCTTTTCTGCCGCTATTGACCAATACATATGTGCCTTCACATAATTGATTAACACACCATCACCGTTTGCATACATTACACCGAGATTGACTTGTGCCTGGGTATCACCCTGCTCTGCCGCTTTAAGATACCATTTAACCACTTCTTTATAGTCCTGTGAAACACCTTGGCCATTCGCATACATAAGCGCCAAATTAACTTGCGCTTGAACATCGTCTTGTTCGGCCGCTTTCAAAATCCACTTAACTGCTTCTTTTTCATCTTGCCTAATACCTTGACCCTTGGCATACATGAATCCTAGATTAACTTGAGCCTGTGCACAGTCTTGTTTAGCGGCCTTTCTATACCATTTAACCGCTTCGGTATAGTCCTTAAGAACACCCTGACCATTAGAATACCTTAACCCTAGATTAACTTGTGCATCCTTATTCCCTTGCTCAGCGGCCTTCCTATACCATAGGACTGACTCACTATCATCTTTTAAAACGCCCTGACCCTTTTTATACATCACCCCAAGATTATATTGTGCCTGTGCATGTCCTTGTTCTGCAGCCTTACTATTCCACAAAAAGGCTTCGGCATAATTCTGTGGAACGCCTTGCCCTCGTTCATACATAACGCCTAAGGTCACTTGTGCTTCAGAATCACCGTCTTCTGCTAATATCCTACATGCATCAATAATTCCCATAAACACCTGTCACTATTGAGTACAAAAAAACAAACATTATCTGCTGCATTTGTTTATTCATCGGTTTCCTTTAAAACCCACACAACTTTACCACTATTGTTCTCTATTCGGCACTCTCACCATCTTTCTCAACCAACACACCGTCCTTGAAAAAGGCTGCATACTTAACTCGACCATCCTCAAACCATTCAGTGTAAGAACCATCTAACTCATCATCCTTATACCTTTCTTCGCCTTTCTTCTGCCCGCTCTCAAACCAGATGGTGTTCAGTCCAACTTTCTTACCTTTTTCAAAGTGAACCTCATTCTTTTTCTGTCCACTTTCATAAAAACCAGTCCACAAACCATATTGTTTACCATCCTTGATGTGCCCTTCATATTGCTTTTCTCCGCTCTTATACAACGTCTTTACAAACCCTTCTCGCGCACCAAAAAAATTATCTAACAATCCCATAAAAATTCCTTATAACATTAGCTCTTTAAATATACGTGGTTCCACATTTATTTTGAAGTTCATCTTCTTCACAAAACACCTCTTCAAATAGATTATGCGGCAACCTTTATCTTTTAGTTTTCATCTTTCAAATGTTTTCATGCTTGCGCAACCAATGCTCTGCTAAATCTTGTGCTACTTTACGTTCTGGTACTGTCAGGAATTGACTCAATATCTCACGCTCCTGACTCGCATTTATATTACCCTTTAACAGTGCAATCGTTGCGTACATATATGCTAAACCATAATCTTTTATAACGCCTTTCCCTAGGCGATACATTTCACTTAAATGAAAAGGTGCATCCACATCCCCCTCTCCGGCAGCTTTACTAAACCACCGAAGCGCTGCTCTATAGTCCTGAGGCACACCCTCGCCATTATAATACATTACCCCTAAATTGTTTTTTGCCGGCGTATAACCATATTCTGCTGATTTTTTAAACAACCGAACCGCTTCTTGATGATCTTGAGAAACACCCTGACCCTGAACAGACATGAGCCTAAATTATATAATGCTCTGGAATGTCCTCTCGCTGCTGACTTTTGATACCACCTCACCGCCTCTTTATAATCCCTCGAAACGCCTTGCCCCGTGTAGTAAATAACACCTAAGTTATATACTGCATCAAGATGGCCTTGTTCTGCTTTTACCCGACAATCATTAAGATCAAATTGCCAGCAACTATCGCCATATGCACCTGAACATAAAATAAACGACAAAACCAAAAATATTTTAGGTAAAGTTTTTATCATTATCAAATCAACCTGTTTAAAAATGCATACCTGCATCGTTAAACATTTCTGGATTAGTAAGTACGAGTTAATACCGACGTCAAATTTCCATAACCGGAAAGTCACTCATTAGACACTTTTTTAAACCCTAAGCTCTTAAATGACCCTCCCCATAGACCACCCATTTGTAAGTTGTTAACTGCTCAGGACCCACCGGACCCCGAGCGTGNAATTTATCGGTACTGATACCGACAACTGACCCCAAACCATAATCCCCTCCCCCTGATAACCTTGTCGAGGCGTTAATTAATACCGATGCCGAATCAATCTGTTGCTCAAACTGCTGGGCCCTCATTAAGCTTTGGGTCACAATACCATCGGTATGCCCCGACCCATAGTAATTAATATGCGCCATTGCCGCTTCCAGACCGCTGACAATTTTNATTGACAAAATTGGTGCTAAATATTCACTGCGCCAGTCTTCTTCGGTTGCCAAATCAATGCCTGCTAAAATTTTTCCTGTGTGTTCACACCCTCTTAACGCAATACCCTGAGCCGCAAATGCCGCTTGCAGNAAGGGCAAAATTTTCTCAGCACCGTTTTGNTCAACTAAAAGCGTTTCTAAGGCATTACATACTTCAACACTTTGGCATTTTGAATTCACTGCCAATGCAACAGCTTGCTCTNAATCTGCATCATCAGCAATATAGAGATGACAAATACCGTCGTAATGTTTAATCACGGGAATTCGCGTTCCCTCGGCAATACGTTTAATCAACCCCTTACCTCCACGGGGAATCAAAACATCAACATATTCATTCATAGTCAGTAACTCACCTACCGATTCATGTCCCGGCGTGCGAATAATCTGTATGGCATGTGCCGGCAACCCAGCATCGAGCGCACCGTTAATCATTGCATCAGCTAACAATACATTGGTTTCTAATGCCTCTGAACCNCCGCGTAAAATAATCGCATTACCACTTTTAATACAAACGCCTACAGCATCGCTGGTAACATTGGGTCTGGACTCATAAATCATACCCACCACACCGATGGGTACCGACTTTTTAAAAACCTGCAANCCATTTGGGTTGGNATGACCTTCCAANACACGATTTAACGGATCCGGTGCCTGCGCTACTTTTCTGAGCCTTGAAAGCATGTATTGAAAGACCTTTTCATCCAGAGTTAAGCGTTTCACCATCGCCGCTGTCTGCCCCGTTTGTCTGGCTTTTTCCACCTCTTGAGCATTAACAGCAAACACCTGAGACTGAATCGCCTCTAGCGCCTGAGCCATTTGAATCAATGCACTGTTACGTAAGGACTCAGACGTTAACGATAACAGCCGCGATGCCTCGCGGCTTTGCTGAGCAATAGCAAGAACGGTATCGGTATTCATAATTTTAAAAAAATAGTTGTTCAAAAAGACACACCGTAAATAGTGAGTCACTCATATTAACCTGCAATCCCACTAAACTACTGGTAACACGCTACCATCCCAGCCAAAGGAATCGGTTTAATTTGACCGGCATGCCCCGCACTGCCAAAAACTTCATAGCGCGTCTGACAAAGTGCTTGCATAGCATCCCGAGCTGCTTGATAAATTTTTCGAGGGTCAAGGTCTGAAGCATTGCCTGACTGTGCGATATATTGCCGTATCGCACCGGTTGACGCCATCCGTAGATCGGTATCAATATTGACCTTACGTACACCATAGTTAATTCCTTCCACAATTTCTGCAACCGGTACGCCGTAGGTTTGGGGAATATCGCCGCCATGACTATTAATGATTTTTAACCAGTCTTGAGGAACAGAACTTGACCCATGCATCACAAAATGCGTATTAGGTAAACGTTGTTGTAACAGTTTCAAACGACTTATCACCAAAACATCACCTGTAGGTGGCTTGCTAAACTTATAAGCGCCATGACTGGTGCCAATTGCAACAGCCAAGGCATCTATTTGTGTTTGTTTAACAAATTCAACGGCCTCCTCCGGATCGGTCAACAACTGACTGTTATCAACAGCCGCTGACGAAGCGTTAGTCTCGCTACTCGCTTCCGGTTTATTTTCTAGCGACCCTAAACAACCGATCTCACCCTCAACTGAAACACCGCAAGCATGTGCCATATTAACCACCGTTTGCGTCACCGCTACGTTATATTCAAACGAAGCAGGGGTTACCATATCTTCGAGCAAAGAACCGTCCATCATCACCGAACTAAAACCTGACTGAATCGCTTGTGCACAAATCTTTGGCGACGGCCCATGATCCCGATGCATAACAACGGGAATATGCGGGTATTGCTCTACGGCTGCAGCAATCAAATGGCGTAAGAACACTTCTCCTGCGTACCTATTGGCGCCTGCTGAGCCTTGCATAATAACAGGACTGTCACACGCATGGGCTGCCTGCATAATGGCTTGTACCTGCTCCATATTACTGACATTAAAGGCTGGAACGGCAAAATTATGTTCGGCAGCATAATCCAAAAGTTGTCGCAGTGAAACTAACGCCATATCCGGCACTCCTTGGGGTTGTTTTTTTGAGGCTCTACCATAGCACTCAGAAACAGTTATATAAATCACCGTTATCGCTATTTATGTTTAAAAAATCCAAAACACAACAAAATGAAATTTTCTATCTCACTCTTAACCGTCTTTAAAAATCGTCTTTTCTTGACCGAAAAAGCCCTATTTTGTCCCAGAAAAGTTATACACAGAAAATGTGCATAACTTTGTGGATTAATTGTCTTTTAGGCTCCATAACCGTTATTGTTTCAATAAAGTTGCGGTGCTGACTAAAATTTATACAGGCAAAAAAGTACTTAAAAATCAATTGGTTATGACATACCTATTAAGAAACAAAGACTTATAGCACTTGCTTGGTGAATTACATCGGCCTCCTGACTTTAATGTGTTTAAAAGACAAAAAACCCTTGACACCCCCATTAAAACCGATCCGTTTTTCAAAAAACAGTAAAATAACTGTCCTTACGTCTCTTAGACCCCCTTAACATTTATCAACGCCTTGAAACCTTAAGCATTAAGCGCAACCGGATACGATACCATTCAAAATATTCAATCCTGACTTAAACAAGCAACACTGTCCTTATCTTTATGACAAAAACGGCACATAAAAAACTAACACATGTCCCTACCAACCTGATTATGGGCTTTCTAGGCGTTGGGAAAACAACCGCTATTTTAGATTTGCTCCAACAAAAACCAGCTAATGAAACCTGGGCAGTCTTAGTTAATGAATTTGGTAAAATAGGTTTAGATGGTATTTTTTATAGCGCCGCCGGTGTTGCGGTAAAAGAAATAGCCGGTTGTTTATGCTGCGCTGTCAATTTACCTTTTCAGGTCAGCATTAATAATCTGCTCAAAGAATCTCTCCCCGACCGGCTTCTGATTGAACCCAGTGGTCTAGGACACCCCAAAAAAGTATTGGATATGCTCACCGCCGGCTTATTTAAAGATGCACTTGAACTTAAGGCCAGCATTTGTCTGATAGACCCCAGAAAATTAACGAACCGCCGTTACACAACCCATGAAAACTTCACCGATCAAATCGCTTTATCGGATGTATTAGTGGCCAATAAAATAGATTTAGCTGATACCAGTGCAATCGAATTATTCCATCAATGGGGTAAGAACATAACCCCGAAAAAAAACCTAATCGCACAAACCACACAAGGTCAACTAGATGCCGCCTGGCTCGATCTACCCAGAAACCCACAAAGACACGCTTCATTTACGCACACTGACAACACAGCCCGTTATCGCCCCATTGAAGTTGCCTTAGATGCTCTCAACCACAAGGCCGATGGTTATCAAAGTTTTGGCCAACGCTTCCCTGTGCAGCACTGTTTCGATTTTAAACAATTACAGACTCAGTTAAGCCAACTTAACGCAGAAAGAATAAAAGGCATTTTAAACACCAACCAAGGCTGGTTCATTATTAATGGCAGTGACGGTCAACTCGATTATCAGGCTATCTCCGATTCATCTGCTAATCGCATAGAAATCATTATTCAAGAGGATCAGTTAGTCAACTTCTCAACCGTCCTTAATCATTGCAGGGTTGATGATTACCACCGTTAACGCNGCTCATCCCTTCTGTATCAACCCTCTGTTTTTCAGAGCACTGATTAGTTATCGCATCTCGTTCACCCAAACTAATGCCGCATCCTGTTGTTCAAAATATTTCATTTCACCTGCAANAAATAATTGTCCCACTAGCGCTGCCTATTGGTACCTGCCTTTTACACCGTAAATTACTATTTTTAGTAATGATTTTCGATGCCCTAGAGCGAACTTACAATCCTCCCAAAGCGCTCTTAATATCCACCCACTTAACTGCGTCACATCGACCAATGCCTTAAGAACAATGAAAAGACAATCATCATTTTTTTAATTTCAATTAAAAAACCCTGTTTTATAACCCATTCTCCTTGCAATTCAGAGTCTTTTTTAGTGCGTCTGTCACGATAGCAAAATCACTGTGAGATCATAAACTCGCCCCAAAGAAAGGGCACATTCAGAAAGGTTAGACTGAATGTACCCATTGGGCGCATCATCCATAAAGGCGAGTTGGAGGTCTAAGCACACTATCCCTGTAAAGCTATTGTTTATAACAACTTACACTGCATATTTAATGCCAAAAAATAAACACCCACACTTAGAATTAACAGGACGTTTGATACAATCAGATGAAAATGAATAACAACCCATCAAAAGCGAATTTCAAGCAACCTTTTAATCCTTACCGTATTCAACACACGCTTTTAAAAAACATTGAATACAGCGCCTCTCGGGCATGAAAACTGGCTAAACCTCTCTGAACAAAAAACATCACTGCTAGATTACACGCTATTTAACCTTTTTTCGTTGGGCATCCCCAATACTCTTTTTGTAACGAATCTGACGGTAAATTGACAGTTACCGGCCAATGCCTGCCATTACAATGACGTAGGTTAGCTCACGAACCAACACACATAGCGTACCGTGGAGACAATTTAGAATACGCTCGATCCTATTTTGAAAAGCTGTTAGCTATCAAAAACTAGGCTCGTATCCACGCATTACAGAAAATTAAGCCACCCCCTGTCATCTACCGTCACCATTACGCTATAGGACAAAAACACCCCATCAATCTTACTCAACTAACTTGCCATTCTTGTATATTTCAGTATTGGTCAAGTTGTTATCCAACAATGACCCTCCCCTATCCGTTTTAGTCTCCTTGAAGTTTTGGTCATAATTTTTCCTTTCATTACTCAATTACTTCGTCAACGGACCATGTAACAAGCCATTTTTGTATGTTTGGGTTTCTTCAAGACCACCCTCTTTATTCCACCGCCGCCATAAGCCTTCTTTCAGGTTATTGTTATAATGTCCTTCATAACTTTTATTCCCATTACTATAATACTTGGTTGCACATCCATTTAACTCACCCTCGGAAAAGGTCTGTATTACTAAAATATACCCGTATATTTCTCGCCAAGAAGTCCAAAAACCCTCCTTCTTATCGGCCTTGTACTCTCCTTCACGACATTTCTTTCCATCACTGAAATACTCAGTCCATAAGCCATCTTTCAAGCCCTCCTTGTAATGACACGCTTTTTGCTTATTACCGTTCTCGTCCCACCAACACCATGCCCCCTCTTCAACACCGCCNTGATAATATCCTTCACAGCTGCCCCCATTACTGTAATATTCAATGACAAGTCCATCATCATGGCATTGTTTATGATTTCTTTTAACCAATTGCCTTTATCTTCTGTAATTTCGTCNTCATGAGTTGATCTCTTTAATCACGCCGCAAGGTAGATAAAAGAACCACTATCGCTATTGTTCACTGTGCTTCATCGGTTAGACGGGTAAGAGCGTAAATCAGCACTCTTTTATAACAATCTAACAAGCACTGTTAATTTAATACTAGCCAGCCATANTNTTTTCAGGTTATCACTTTAACGNTCGTCATAAGGTATTTTTCTTTTCACACATATTTAACGTAAACTCTAAAGCTATCATCGCTATAGAGTTGGAGTGTTAATGACCCATCCTGAAAAACCAAAGNTTAATCTTCCCTATTTTGATTATTTNCTTGATTCTTTAGCGCAGAAAGACCCCATCGTCACTCAAAGTTTTGGTCGCCATGTCCACTGGGGCTATTGGTCAAAGCCCTCAGCAGCCACCTTAACAAGTGATGACTTTGCGCTTGCCGCTGACTGTTTAAGTCAGCAAGTCTGTTTTGCCGGCAACGTTTCCTCGAGACAAATTATCTTAGATGTGGGCTGTGGCTTTGGCGGCACGTTAGCCGTTATCAATGAAACACATTCTGATATGACCTTGCACGGTTTAAACCTTGATAACCGTCAATTACAACGTGCAAAAACACTGGTTCAACCTAAAGCCTCTAACACCGTCCAATTTCACCAAGGCAATGCCTGTGCTTTACCGTTTCCAAACCAAGTCTTTGACCGCGTCTTGGCGGTCGAGTGTATCTTTCATTTTCCCGATAGAGCGCAATTTTTAAAAGAAGCTTTTAGAGTTTTAAAACCCGGAGGGATCTTATCACTTTCAGATTTTACACCGAAAAATGTTATCGCACCGTTAATGAAAATAACCTTACCCAAACCGTTTGATGTGGGGTTTTATGGCCATTGCCGTGTTGATACCCCCTTACGACGTTATCATGCCATAGCAAACCAATCAGGCTTTATCACCACCATTGAAAATAATATTACCAACAATACCTTACCGACCTATCGTTATTTACGAAAAATAGGCCTTCAACAAAAACAACTCCATTTTACAGCCCTCATTGAAACGCTAACCATAGAATTACTAAGCCGGCTCCATCTACTTGACTACTCTATTTTAGCCTACCAACGGCCAAAGCATTAATAATGTCTCCTGAAACTTTATTAGAACAAATCAGTGCCGTGGTCTGGGGACCTGCCACCCTCACGTTATTATTGGGTGTCGGTATTTATCTTAGCGTGGGGCTAAAAGCAGTACCGCAACGTAATATTAAACGAGCATTTTTATTACTCGGCTCTAAATCACCCCAACAAGAACCCGGTGAAATAACTCCCTTTCAAGCCTTAATGACTTCTTTATCGGCAACTATTGGTACCGGTAATATTGCCGGCGTTGCAACGGCTATTTTTTTAGGCGGTCCGGGTGCCGTTTTTTGGATGTGGGTAACCGCTTTTTTGGGCCTTGCAACAAAATATACTGAAGCCGTATTAGCCGTACAATTTCGCCAAACGAACAGCCATGGGCAATATTTGGGCGGCCCTATGTATTACATCAAAAACGGCTTAAATCGTCGTTGGCACTGGCTAGGCTGGGCCTTTGCATTATTCGGTATGTTTGCGGCCTTCGGGATCGGTAATATGGTTCAAGCCAACTCTGTCGCTAATGCCGTTTTAGAATCATTCCATATTCCCGNCTGGGGAACNGCTCTTGTACTAACCGTTATGGCTGGGTCTGTTATCCTAGGTGGCTTACCACAGCTTGCTAAAGTTACCGCAACATTAGTGCCCTTAATGGCTATTGCCTATTTAGGCAGTACACTATTTATTATTTTTAGCCACCTTGACCAATTAACAAATTCACTCACCCTTATTTTTACCCATGCGTTTAACGGTACCGCCGCAACGGGTGGCTTTGCCGGCGCCACACTTTCCGCTGCCATTCGTTTTGGTGTTGCCCGAGGTNTTTTTTCTAATGAAGCTGGGCTTGGGAGTTCACCGATCGCCCATGCGGCGGCAAAAACCAACAATCCTGTTCAACAAGGCTTAATCGCCATGTTAGGAACTTTTATCGACACACTCATTATTTGTACACTCACTGCCTTAGTTATTATTATGACCGGTGCTTGGGAAAGTGGTGCAAACGGAGCGGTTCTCACCACACTGGCTTTTAATACCGGTCTACCTGGAATAGGCGGTACTATTGTAGCCATAGGACTTTCCGTCTTTGCTTTTACAACACTCTTGGGGTGGAGTTATTACGGTGAGTGCTGCGCTGTCTTTATTTTTGGCATGCGCGCCATTGTNCCTTACCGGCTACTTTGGTTATTAGCCATTCCCATGGGAGCAACAGGCCAATTAACATTTATCTGGTTACTTGCCGATATTATGAATGCTCTGATGGCATTGCCTAATTTAATCGCTTTAATTTTATTAAGTCCTTTGGTTTTTAAACACACCCGCACTTATTTTGCTAAAAAATAGCACCTACTGAGTATAGACCGAACGGCAACATCAATGCCAATCGTATAAAACGCACTTTACAACACTTGCGCCGTAGGGTCGGCGTTGCTCACAAAAATTATCGATTAATTAAAACCCAGACACTAAAAAAGGCGCATCCTGAACATCATCAGAATACGCCTACAGTCAATAATAGACTCAAACTCAGCTGTCTACTAGCTATCCAAATCAACAATCGGTGTTGCCAAAAAAGGCAACAGCACTGCAAATCTATTTAGCTTATAACTCTTTTGCTTTACCCATTAATTTATCAGCAAACTCTTTAAAGCCCGCATGGATAAATAAAGAACATAGAGTCCAGCAAATAAGAAGAAGGCATACAGGGCTAGCATGGTCCAACTCGTACCCGCGCCGCTACCAATAGTAAAACCTAAATGTACGTCAGTCGG
>JGI26380J51729_10000730_pt1 | contig 16561 bp, 8 predicted proteins | sample SaaInlV_165m_DNA_FD_51729 | JGI IMG/M metagenome (IMG submission 51729) | reverse complement strand
TAAGGAATTAGCTGCGGAGCTTTTTATTCTTATAGCATCTCCTGCGTGTAATACTATCTTCCCATCTACGAAACTTAAAGCAGTTCCTGAAGGGATCGGAGTATCTGTACCTGTTAAGCTGATTTCAGCAGTTCCGTCGTATACCACTACCGTAGTGTCTACCGTTACTCCAGAAGCAGTATTAGATACTACCCCTCCAATAACTACAGCTTTTGTGGCTGCTGGTACCGTGTAAACTGGAGTCAGTGTAGTTGGTACATTGTTATATGTAAATCTTTTAAATGTATTTGCCATTTTATTTTCCTATATTATCCAAGAGCAATCGCCATAGCAATTACATCATCCATTGTGGCATACCCTGAGTGGGTGTGCGCGTCTACGTAAGCCTTAACAGACTGTTGTGTAGGTACCTTAGTGCTAGAGTCTGAAGATAAATTATCTTCATCTACAACGAAAGACATAGCAGCAGTTGTAGTATCTGCTTCCATCACTGCACCAGCAGCTGCTACCGTTGTTGCATCTGTTACATCTGCTGAAGTATCAATGCCACTTAATTTAGTTTGTTCGGCATCACTAAATTCATTAGTATCTGCGTTAGCTTCATATGCAGTTTTAATCTCTGCANNNGTTTGATCTGCGGTTGCAGAAGTTTCAATTCCNCTTAATTTNGTTTGCTCNGCATCACTAAATTCATTAGTATCTGCGTTAGCTTCATATGCAGTTTTAATCTCTGCAGCAGTTTGATCTGCGGTTGCAGAAGTTTCAATTCCATCTAATTTAGTCTTTAGTGTAGCTGTAAAGTTCTTTTCAGTTAAACCATTATCCCCTACAGTATATGTAGTATTAGTATAGTTATTAACATGAAGATTAGTAGCACCTTGATCAGATGTCCAATCAATATGCTCATTAGCTACAAAATCACTAAGACCATCATGAGTAACCGTGACTGCTCCTGTATCTCCATTTACTGATAGTACAGTATCTGTAGGAGTAGCTAATAACGTAAAGTCTGCCATTGTACCTGCAGTACCTGAATTTCTTACATAAGTTTTGTTCTCATCTGAACGAACTACAACATCACCTTCTTCTGTAGTTAATGCTAGCTGAGCTAATTCACTTGCTGCGGTTTGAACTGTAGTTAATGCAATAGCTGTAGTAGTTATTACATTAGCGCCATCAATATTAATACCCGTACCACCTGTATAGGTTGTATCTGTATCTGTGTCTGTAGGAGTTGCCCAAGAACCATTGTATTGTAAAAACTGGCCTGATGTACCTACTGAAGGTACAAGCCCTGAGTTACCTTCTGCAATTGCAGAGGTGTACTGTACATTAGGCTTGTTCTTAATATAATCATCTACACTTGTAGTAGCTTGATTCCAGTCTGGCTGAACATTAACTTCTGCGGAAGCAGCTATGCCACTTAATTTGGTTTGCTCCGCATCACTAAATTCATTAGTATCTGCGTTAGCTTCATATGCAGTTTTAATCTCTGCATTTGTTTGATCTGCGGTTGCAGAAGTTTCAATCCCACTTAATTTAGTCTTTTCAGCACCAGTATAATCATTAGTAGATTTAACATAGGTTGAACCATTTGCAATATCATCTAAAGTACCTGATAATTCACTTAGAGCATCTTTACTAGCTACTTGAGAATCTACGTAAGCCTTAACAGACTGTTGTGTAGGTACCTTAGTTGCTAAGTCTGAAGTCATATTATCTTCATCTACAACGAAAGACATAGCAGCAGTTGTAGTATCTGCTTCCATCACTGCACCAGCAGCTGCTACATTAGTAGCATCTGTTACATCTGCAGAGGCTTCAATACCATCTAATTTAGTATGGTCTGCGTTAGTGAAGTCATTAGTAGTTAATCCGCCATCCCCTACAGTATATGTAGTATTATTATCAGGAACTGTTACTGTATCAGTAGTACCATCTGCTCGATTTAGAGTAATAGTATGCCCACTAATTGTCATAGCATTAGCAGAAGCTGATAATGCTTGCGCCGAAGTAGTGGCTACTTTAGTACCTAAAGCGGTTGTTACTGTGGCTGCGTACGACGAGTCATCATTAATTGATTGAGCTAACTCATTAAGAGTATCTAAAGCTCCTGGGGCTCCTCCAATTAGCTCAGTAATTTCTGTTTGTACATAAGCTGTTGTAGCTATTTGAGTAGTGTTAGTATTAGATACCGCGGTAGGGGCTACTGGAGTACCTGTTAAAGTAGGGCTTGCTAGAGGAGCTTTTAAATCTAAAGCTGTTTGTAATCCATCTACATTTGCTATAACATGGTTATGACTATCATCTGCAATAGTAGCAGTAATAGAAACATTACCTAAATTTGTCATTGTTGCCGAGCCGGTTACGTCTCCTGCAAGTGTTATAGTAGGGTCATTAACATCCAAATCTATAGTACCATCGGAGTCTTGATAAGTAACTGTAATACCTGATTCAGTATTACTAGAGAACATATCTCCTACTCTATCTTGTACCCATTCTGTGTCTACATTAAATGTTCTATCTGCAGCTAAAGTTCCTCCGCCAGTTAGGCCAGTGCCTGCAGTAATAGTAGTACTATCGTCTGCTTTGGCATCTAGAGCTGTTTGTAATCCATCTACATTTGCTATAACATGGTTATGACTATCATCTGCAATAGTAGCAGTAATAGAAACATCTCCACTAGCATCCATATTAGCTGAACCAGACACATCTCCAGTTAAAGCTATAGTAGTAGTTTGATTATCCCAACTATTTGTACCATCATACACAAGAACTTGTCCTGCAGCTGGGGTAGAAATAACAGTATCCGTTAGTTCTGAAAGTTCGTTCATAGCTGCATGTTGTGCATCTACATACGCTTTAATAGATTGTTGGGTAGCTAAATGACTAGCAGAGTCTGATATTAAGTCATCTTCATCTTTTATAGATGTACCAGATATAGCTCCCTCTAATACAGGGCTCGCTAAAGTTTTATTAGATAATACTTGACTTCCTGCTAAAGTGGCCACTGTGGAGTCTATATTAATAGTAACTGTGTTGCCTGAGCCTATAGAATCTAAACCGGTGCCACCTGCAATAGTTAGTGACTCTGAATCTAAATCAATAGCTAAAGCTCCTCCAGTGTCTCCTTGGAAGTCTAGATCTTGTGCTGTAGTAACCGAGTCTACATAAGATTTAGTAGCCGCATGATTTGCCCCCGTAGGTGCGCCACTTAAAGTCAGAAGACCTGTCATGGTGTCCCCGGCTTTAAGAACGTTTAAACTTGCTGCTCCTGTTATAGTACCAGTTACATTACCAGTTACATTACCAGTTAAGTCACCGGTTACATCACCAGTTAAGTCACCGGTTACATTACCAGTTACATTACCCGTTATAGCAGCTTCAACTGTACTAGCTACGAAAGTCTCACTTCCCACAGTCCATTTATCTGCACTTTCATCCCACAATAATGTTTTATTAGTAGAAGTACCTCGTTCAATTTCTATACCACCATCTTGTGATGGAGTACCTGTCTCATTACTGTTAATTAGTACAATATTATCTGCTAAATTAATAGTTTCAGTATTGATTGTTGTAGTAGTACCACTTACAGTTAAGTTTCCACCTACTGTTAAATTATTAAATGTGGGGTCGTCTGTAGTGCCTACAGCCTGCCCAATAGATATTGTAGCAGTAGAACCTTCTGAAGCAGTATGACTAACAGATACCCCTGTACCTGCTGTGACATCTGTCATGTAGTTACCTGTAGTATCTGTACCTAGAGCAACTGAATTTGCTGCTACTGTTGTAGTAATACTTACATTACCCAAGTCAGTCATAGTAGCTGAACCTGTTACGTCCCCTGTAAGGGATATAGTAGGGTCATTAACATTAAAATCTAATGTACCATCTGAATCTTCGTAAGTAACAGTAATACCACTTTCAGTATTACTAGAAACCATGCCACCTACTATATCTTGTACGTTTTCTGTTGTAGGAGTGAATGTTGCCGGCTTATTAAGTAAAGTATTCCAATCCCCGTAAACGTAGGCTAAAGAATTCCATGCAGTTGTGCCATCTCCTACTTTGAATTTATCAGTAGTTGTATTTAGTCCTAACTCTCCTTCTAGTAGAATTGGGTTATTAGAGGTCCAGTTAGTACCGGTGTCTCTTCTAAATTGAATTTTTACTGCCATTTAATTTATCTCCTAACTTAAGTCGAATATAAGGTCAGCGAATCCGCTATCAGAGGAAGTGCTACTTCCCCCATCCATTGTGAAAAAAGAAACCCCCCAAGATGCGGTGGACCCATTAGTTGTTAAAACTTTTCCAGAGTGCCCCCCTTGACTTGGTAGACTCCCTGTACCTGCAGTTGTGGTGTCTAACCAAATATCTGAGGTTCCATTATTTACTCTCTTGTACAAAGTATTAGCTGTAATACTATACCATGAGTCTCCTATCAAAGGAGAGGACGGAGCTGTATTAGCATCCGTATGAATAGCTCTAGCTTCCCAATTAGTGGTAGTAGAGTTATATCTTAGTATGTTATTATTCGCAACACTTGTGAGGTCTACATCACTGAGTTCCGACATACTTCCAGCACCTCCGCCATTTGCNGCTAAGGTGTGGGCTGTAGCGTGATTAGTNGCGATACCGGAGGCATTGAATAAAACAAAACCTTTATCTGCGGCGCTATACTTAATAGTCACGTCATGTGTGTGAGCAGAAGTAGAACTAGACTTAGATGTAACAGATGTTACAACTCCTGCAATTAAATCTAGAGCTTGTTGTCCTGTAATTGATACAGAGTGAGCGTGAGAAGGGCTACCCCCAGCTACTAACTGGAAGGTAGGCCCCACGCCTAATTCTACTATACTAGCAACTCCAGAGACTTCTTTCTTTACGAATAGTCTACCATCGTTAGTATTTAAGGCTACTTCACCTAAATTAAGGTCACCTACTCCCGGTAATTTACCGGGGGTTGCAGACCTTTTTAATAGAATCTTTTGGTTAGGCATATTAGCTTACCAAGTACCGCCGTCAAGAGTGTCCGTAACTTGGAACTCGTATCCACCGCTACCGGCAGCTTTAACCATTAATAGCTTATCTAGGTCTGCTGCTACTAATGAATCTGGAGTACCGCCTGTATCTCCTACTGCGCTTGCCCAGATCTTATCATAAACTTTCTGCCATTGAACATCTCTGTTAATAGTATCACTACCAATTCTAACATGGTTAGCTCTAAAGTCTGCGTAACTATTGATTGTTGTTGCGGACCCTGGGTTAGTGCTACCTAAGTCGTCAGAAATGATTATCTGGTCTGTAGATTCATCCCATACCATACCACCGTACTTGCGTACAAAAGAACCACCACTAGCAACTGCTCTAGCCCATGATACTCCGAAATCTGATACTGTAGCTGAGCTTGGAGCGGAGCTTACATCACCCAAGATTAGAATATTATCATCTACTTGAATAGTTTCTGTGTTAATAGTGGTTGTAGTACCATTAACAGTTAAATTTCCTGCAACAGTTAAAGCGCCTGTCTTAATATCAACATTACCTGATTTATCGATTTCAAACTTACTAGTTCCGTAGCCCGTTTGTACTTTAAATAGGTTAGAGTCCCCATAGACCGCTTCACCAGTAGCCGTAGTAGTAGCATTAGAGCTTAATACTAAAGAACTATTGTTAGTTACAGAATCTACTTCATATGGAACACCATCAATTTTAATAGCATCCCCTGCTACTAACTCAGTATTAAATAAAGTTCCTGTACCACTTACTGCAGTACTACCTGTAGTTACTGCAACAGTACCTGTTAACGTTACATTTAATCCACCAGTAGAAGTAACTAAAGAATTGATTGTTCCGCCTGTTAAAACAACGCCATCAATAGTACCAGAGTCAATATCTACTTTAGTAATGTTAACTTCGCCAGTACCTGCCGGAGTAAGATTAATGTTTCCATTAGCATCAAGAGAGGTAATAGTATTACCATCAATCTTAATGTTATCTACTTCTACTGCATCAGTAAACTTAGCGTAACCAGCAACTGTGAAGTCTGCATCGCCTGTAGCGCCACCTGTATGTGGGAAACTAACATCTGCATCTGAAGCTACTATAATTGCGGAAGTTCCGTCTTGTTTAATATTTACGCCAGTCTTACCATCTACGGTAATAGCTCCAACACTAGTATTAAAGTTAGAAGCTGCTGCTGCATCTAAACTGATAGTTCCTGTAGTATCTACAAGTATACCCTTTGATCCAGCATCAATATCGATTCCACCAGCCGCGTTAGACGCTTGAATTCGTACTGCATCAGCTGCATTTTCACCCCCAGAAATAGATACACTCTTAGTAGTTGCCGTTAGTGCAACGTCTCCAGCTGAAGAAGTAATATCGATTAATGCTGCTGCATCTACATCTACTCCACCAGTTGAATCAATGTTTATTGCTGAAGTACCTGTACCAGCTGAATTAATTTCTACTGTAGTATCTGAATGAGAAGAGTCTGCATGTAATTTAACAGCTCCTGCACTTGATCCTTTACCAGTAATGGTTACCTTATCATTATTTGATGTAATAGTAACAGCTTTAGCTGATCCTGTAGCATCAATAGATACAGTACCCGCTGAATTAATATCTACCCCTTGAGAGCCAGCACTAATTTCTACACCTGCTCCGGTAGTATCAGCATCAATTATTACTTTACCTGTACCTGTAGTAATAAGCGTAACTCCGCCATTAGTGCCTGTAGGGGTTAATTTACCCCCGGACCCATCAGTTTCTAATTTAATAGAGCCTGTTATAAATCCGTTATTTGCCCAAACTAAGTCTGTACTGTCTTGTACTTTAAGTTGGTCTGTCCATGTACCGCCATCTAATGTAGCAATAACTAAATTGCCACCATCTTGGTACATCTTTGTTTTGTCCGCACTATTATCTTCAAAGAATAATGATTGCGATTTTGAAGCACTAGTGCCTCCAAGAATTATATCTTGAGATACTGTTTGACTACCTGCTACAGTAGATAGAGATAGGAAGGAGCCCTCGCCTGCAATCTCTAGTACACCCCCGCCTATAGCGTTGGTACCAATGTATAATTTTTGTACGAGCTGATTCCAACCTAACTCACCAAATTCCAGGGTAGGGGTAGTATCCGTGCCGTCACGACGTTTTAGTAAAATTTTATTATAAGCCATTTTATTTCCTTTTTAAAAGTTGATAACCTACTACCAGACTCCACCGTTTAAGATTTCATTGTCTGTACTAGCATAGGTAAAAGTGGAAGTAGTAGAGATGCCTTCTTCGACATAACCGGCTAAAGCGACTGGTCTCCAGTCTGCTATTGTCCAATAATGTCCAGCTCCCGTACATGCGGTTTCCGTTATATGTGTTGTTACTTTAGCTCCTGTAATTAAACTCCTGCAGTAAGCTTCCGAGGCAGGTACGTCTCCTGAATAGACAAATAGTTTGTCATCATCGGTATCATACCATAAGTCACCAATATTTAACTCTTTCGCGTTATCTAGTGGGGCTTCGGGGGTTTGGTAAAAGTTATCTAACCTTGAAAGTGCAGCTTTTGCCTCTGCTGCGGCCCTGACTGCAGTATCTACTGCAGCTTGTCCATCGGACATGCCAGGGTATGGAGGAATTTGTGCAATATCTACTAAATTAGCAGCATTTTCTGTCACAGTTCCCATAATATCAAAATATGTATGTCCAGTATCGGGGTTTCTCGCTATAAAGCGGTACTGACTTTCTGTAGACCCTCGAGTATTAGGCCACAAAGAAACTACCGAGACACCAGAAGCATTAGTAGTTGATACAACCTTAGCAGGAACTACATAAGTGTCCCCTGAGATTGTGTCAACTTCTGTGCGGTCTAAAACCACAACTATCAATGCTCCCTCAACATCATTACCGTTGCTATCTGTTACCTTAATAGTAATGTCGTAAGTTGGTAATGACATATTTTATTTAAATCCTTTGAAATATGAAAATTATTAATAATTTCATTTATAGGGATAATTATACACGTTCTTCTAAAAAATGTAAACTAAAAATTTAGAAAAGTAAAAGGGGTGCCGAAGATACCCCTTTAATTTTAACTCTGAGTACCTACGATGCTACCATCTGTATCCGAAGCAGGGGCTGAGTTTTTCATTCTTAAGTCCCCCGTAGCATCCACCCATAGGTGATATACCCCAAGAACTAAATGCCCGGTATTATACCCTCCACCATCAATCTCTACCGTACCATCATTTTTAATAGCCATCTTTTCAGTTGCCGCAGAACTAATTCTCTCGAAATAAGTAGTATCAGTATAATCACTAGTCAAGTCCTCAGTTAAAACTAAAATACTTGAGCTTGTAATAGATTGGACTTCTTTTATTTCCCAAGTTCCACCGGCTGATGCTTTAATACGAATTACATCTCCTACCACTATATTACCTGAAGTAAACTTACTATCATGACTCTGTACTGTATTTAAAGTACCCGCTGCTACTGAGTATTGAGAAGTTGCCCCAAAGTTTACAGCTTCGGAAGCATTTCTGAAAGATGCGTGATCTTCGGAAGCCATTTTTGTTCCTTGAACAGTTCCGCTTGAGGTTACTTTAAAAGTAGAGACAACATCACTATTTGTAATACTTAAGAGATCAGCAGTATCTGTAGAATACTGAGAAATAGAAACTGCAGGTACGGTACTTCCACTTGTAGTTTTTGTTACTGATAATTTTTTACCTTCTAAACTATCACTAACTATAGTGGTATTAAGAATGTTAGGGATAGTAATAAATGAAGAAGCTGTAGTATGTGCTATACTTCCGGTAGTAATACTTATGCTCCCTACCTCTATTGAGGTCATTGAAGTCACTGTAGGGTTAGTAAAAGTACTATTTGATATAGTAACACTATCTAAGGTACCCCCTGTAGCTGCTATGGAACTACTGGCTTGAGTGGCTAAGGTACCTAGTCCTAGAGCTACTCTAGCACCAGCTGCTGTTGCAGAGCCTGTTCCTCCATATGCCAAGGGTATAGCTACTCCGTTCCAAGCTCCAGAAGTAATAGTACCTACTGTAGCTAGGTTGGTGGAGCCTACCCAAGAGTTTATAGATACGTTATCTACGTTACCCAGTCCAAGCGCTATCTGTGCGGCGCTTGCGGTAGTTGCTCCAGTACCCCCTTTAGCTACTGGGATGGCAGTGCCACCCCAACTTCCTACAGTAATAGTGCCTAAAGTAGTTACATTTGATGAGCCTCCCCAAGAGTTTATAGATACATTATCAACATTATCCAAACTCCAAGCAGTTTTAGAAGCCGCAATACTTGTAGCCCCTGTGCCTCCTTGTACCTCTGATATAGGGGTAGAGAGAGAAGTAATAGTACCATTAGTAATGTAAATACTATCAGCTTCTATTTTAGATTGACTAAGTTTTAGTTTTGAGGCATTGCCTTCTCCATCATAAACTATCTGTCCTGTAGTTGCTGGTAGCCCTGTGCCAGAAGATATAAGAGTAGCTGTTCCTAAGTGCAGTACGTCTTTATAAGTATCTGCAGGTGTTTTATCTTGTAAATTATTTGCCATATTATTGTCCTATTATGAGTATATTGCTGGGAATACTTGTTTCCAGCTACCCGTTCCTGAAGCTGTAGCAATACTAATAAGGGATCCATTTACCCAAGTATCTCCTGCTTTAGTGGCTGTAGGAGTAGTACCTCCTGTGAAAACTTTAGCATATACAGAGTCATGTTCGTGACTATTCTTGAAAGTTCCTGAAGCCGATATATCACATACATCATTAAGCTCTGCTACTGTAGCTGTAATACCTAAATTAGATACTACTGTTGCAGTACTAGCAACATCACTTAGGTTGGAACTAGCGTCTAAAAATTTAGTATCTGCAGCTAATTGAGTGTAGTAATCTCCTGCTGGGTCTAATGGTGCAGTGTCTCCAATGCCTCCAATAGATATACTCCAAGGATCTGAGGCCCCTCCATAGGAAGCCGCAGCACTAAACTTATTTCTGCTTCCTACATAGAACTCTAGAGATCCAGTTACAGGGTTGTATGTAGTTACTGTACCGTCCAAAAAGCCGTCTAAAGTTGCTCCTGTATAGTGTGATACTCTTATAGGCTGCCCTGGGGCAAAAGTTTTATTTACACTAACTGTACTACCTGCTACTACTGTAGTAACAGAAGATACTAGTAAGGTAATTGTAGCGTGTCTTTCTGATGCTACTGTTGTTAAGTCAATAGCTTGTTCAGCTAAGCCAGAATGAATTGATGCTGCGTGGGCGGCAAAATCTTCAAATGCGTCTGGCATTCCTGTTACATACGCAGTTCCTGCAAAATCATCTGCACTGTATACTCTACCATTTAGTGTTACGGGCCATGCCATCTTATAATAACTCCTCTATTGTATACGAACGACTCCAATATCCATCTATGTTATGTTTCATAGGGGATATTTCAGCTATACGTCCATATATTGTTTGTTTAAATAATTTATGTGCAGGTGCTTTAGTATCTGTATAGATAAGTACATCTCCACTTGATCCTTTTGTTCTATCTAACTCTAGAGCATTTTCGAAAATCTCCTCTTCAGTTAGATATTTCAAATTAAATTTAACACTCCTATACTTATTAAGAGTATCTACATAGGTCTGACCGCCTAATGACCGGGTAATCTTGGATGGATCTTTATATGTTAGAGTCCATCCTCGACTCATGTTTCTTGAAGGCTTCCAGGCCTTCCCTACTACTACACGCCCTACTTCGAAATAACTAGGGGATGCGGTATCTTGTATGTCTATTTTAATGAACTTAGCGGATACTGCTGTATCTAATAATAGATGTGAGGCGAAAGGTTTATAGCTTTCTAGTTGCTCTGCAGTAATATTTGTCCCCCATAAGAATACTCCGTAAGGTAGTGTGCCAAAGGAACCCATTGTAGGCCAAACATCCTGCCAATCTGTTTGGTGTACATAGCTCCATTTATTGACTATATTCCCCCATATACTAACAGTAGTGTTGCCCCAAGTTTTATTCGGCCAAGCCTCCATCTCTGCAGTTAAGTCTGTAGCAAAACGTACCCGCCATTTAGCGCCCCCAGAAAAGTTATGATTAAGTAAAGATAGGCTATCTATTAACTTCTGCCCTCCAAACTCAATCTGAATACTAGTAGTTTCTTGGTTGCCTTGATGCCCCTCTATAAAGCCGTTGCCGTGCTCCCAGCCCGCTTTAGTTTTATAATAGTACCCATTTCCATAAGGTAAACTACTATCCCCAGGATAAGATGCTGTAGCTAGAACGTCATTCAAGGTTAAATGTATATGTCTATTATGTGCGGGGCCAGAAGTTGTATTACCTACACTAACTGGGGGCCCCCCAATAACATAAGCTATAGATGTAGTTGGGGGAGTCCAATCTCTAGTAGGGCCACCAACACTTACATTTATTTCATCTCTAAATGTATATATTGCTCCTGCGTCTGTTGCACTAACTCCATCCTCATAAGGAGCCCCTGATATAATGATACTGTCTGACGCAGCCATACTTAGCCCAAAATTATCATTAGCCTCTTCATCAGATGCTTCGACTTTTCGTATCTGTACTAAGTCATTATTGAATATATATAAAGCCCCTGCATCTGTATTACTTGTAGAATCTGATAAAGGGGAACCTACTACTATATTATTCGGGGATACAGCTACCGAAACCCCAAAATGATCCCCTGCAGTAGGGTCCGAGGGGAATAATTTAGTATAGGCACCTGATAGCTCCATATCTAACTTATACGCTCCCCCAGAATCTACATTAGAACCATTATCCATATAAGGAGCTCCTACTACTACTTTACTGTCTGTACATGCTACAGAGTGCCCAAATTTTGCTCCATCATCTACATCTCCATCTAATACTCCGAAATGGAATTCGGCAAATGCGCCTCCTGCATCTGCTGCTATAAATCTGATAACAGCGCCCACAGCTTTATTTACTCCTGCTATAGGTAGTACTCTGTCAGGTTGCCCTACGTATACGTCGCCTCCATTGGAAGCTAAAGAGTACCCCATTTTATACGTAGTGCCTTCGGCTCTATAGGTTTGATATACGCCTGCGGGGGTATAAAAATGTACTGTTCCCTGATTTGTTCCTGCGCCAAGGTTTCCATGAGGGCCGCCAACTGCTATAATATTAGCAGATATTGTTACAGCCCAACCAAAGTTTGACCCCGCACTTCCCGTTGAAGGAAGTANTTGAGTTTTCTGTACTCCGTCTATTCCAAATAAATATGCTACCCCAATATCTACTAGAGGAGACCCCCCACTATACAAAGTGGCATTAGGAGACCCAACAATTATTTGGGATTCGTGTATAGCTACTGACCACCCAAACTTTGCTCCCGTCTCCGGGGTAGTAGGGACTATTTTTCTAATAAAAGTGCCATCTATATTGTATAAGTATACGGCTCCTGCTCCTGAGGATACTCCTGGGGCTCCTACTACAATATAGTTTCCATAAGTAGCTACAGAGTACCCAAAATGATTACTTGCTACAGCTCCCCCATCTTCCGTAAATTTCTCTTCTCCACTCCCGCTAAAGTATCTGCTAATAACTTGCCAAATCTCTGCTACTGAATCATCGATGTCTGGCATAATCTTTATTACACGAGTAGTAGAATTGGAGCTACCAGTGCTTGTAAAAGTGAAACGAGCTGCAGTAGCTGAGGTTTCCCCTAACTCTATCCAGTCAGCAGTTGTTGGGTTACTTACTATATGCAGGCCGCCATTAGCCGCCTGATCCCCAGTACGCCATACTTTTGTAATCTGTCTATCCTTTAGATTACCTGAAAGTAATGTAGACGCTTCAGACTCTGGTAGAATATAAGTATCTGAGCTATCTAAATAGTTATCACCAATAATAGCTAAACTCATCCCCAGACCTCCATAGTTACCTCATTCTTTAAAGCATCTTCTTTTAATGATACAATTCTCATATTTTTTCCATCAGTTAATCCATACCGGTCAATTTTAACCATTATAGTATCGTTTAAATCTAACCCAAAAGGTTGTATTTTTACTTTTAAAACAAATAAATCTCTTTTTATTCCGTACAATTCCTGTCTACGCTTAGCTTCCTCGTGCCCCATACAGTTACAGGTTAAGTAAGTGTCTACCTTCTCCCCATCCGCCGCAAGCAAATGCTTAGTAATAACTGTAGGGTCTTCAAATTTTTCATCTATAAACTCTTCTTCTAGTCTATACTTATACCCATTATCACTTAATACTGCTCCTGCCATATCTCCTTCAGAGAATACTTTCCAGTGTTTTCTAGTTCCTATAGTTTGAGAAATAGAGGGGATACCTGTAGATCTTCTACTTATACTTCTTATTTCTACTTCAGTGAAGGTTTGAACGGGAGTAACTTCAGGCTCGGTCAATGCACCTAATACCATTTTCCCCGAGCGATCAAAAGTGTAAAACGCCCCCATAGATGATACCAGTGAGTCTAAAATATTAAGAATATTTTCTCCTTCCGGAACATAATACCCATGTATTCCATACTCGATTGCTGTAGTTGCTCTACTAAATGTACTAAAGGAATCAGTGTTTATATCGGTTAATTGTAGTCCACCTTTTGTCGAAATTATTCTTTTTACAATGCCCCCTAATGAAGAATCGTAAGTGGCTACAGCAGTAGAAAAAATATCTACTTCTTTAGACCCTTTAACATCTGCTGTTATTACATAATCTGCAGAAGACCCTCCCCCTACTGCTGCTGTAAGTGTAAACTTACCATTAGCTAAGTCTTCTGTAATACCTGTAGTAGTCCACGTCCCCATATCAGTTTCGCAATCAAAAGCATTGGTGTACGCGGGAGTTTTTATTATACTACAGCTACCCAGCTGGTTCCCCCCAGAGTACACGGCATCAATACTCTCTATTGGACCGTTGTGTACCTGGAAAATTCTATTGCTAGGGTCTACTTCTATTGGCTCGATGTGGGATACTTCTCCATAACATACGGGCTTTATCTTATTTTTTAATCTATCTGCCCCGTTGCTATGATCGAATATTGTATAGATAGATGTAGCATCTGGAATATCTACCCAAGGGGTAGTGCTTTTAATTGTAGCATACTTAGAGGTACCATCATACTCATCAATTTTTCTCTTTTGTCCATAACCTTTTCCACCTGTAATCTCAAGATCCATATTACGATAGTAATGGTCCGTTGTGCTAGAACTTGGGTCTAGAATTATTAATGCAGTCCCTCCTCCTTGAGCCCTCTGATTCCAGGCTATTGAAGTTCCTACATAAACTTCTTCTTCAATAGGCTTATCTAATTTGTGTTGAAAATCCCTAATTTTTATTAGTACTTCAACAGCAGACCATTCAATTTGATCCATTGTACCTACAAAGATATTAAAAAAAGTATCGTAAGAGGAACCATCCCCAATCTTTACTTTAATATCTCTACCATTTAAACTGTAGTCGTTTAAAAAATCTAAATCTCCATCAGTATTCATTAATTTAATAGTACCAAAAGAGGGAATACTTCTTCCGCCTATGCTTCCAGGAGAGTACATATTTCTAGACATACTAAGGGCCGACTTAACTCTAGACTCATAGTATGTATTAGCAGGAGTATCTGTAGGGCTTGTAGTAAAACCCCCTGTAGAATAGTATAACGTTTCCAGTTTTTCCGTTGCTAGGTTATACGCGTCTAACTCTATTAAATAGTTCCTTTTAGCATACGCGTCCTGTAAGTACGCTAATTGAGTAGTTATTAAGGCCATTTATGCTCTACTATACTTCATACTAGTAGACATTCTTTCCACTGAGGAACCAAATTCTTCATTACTATTCCTAAGTTCTACTATTTCCGCTTTTAAACCTATAATAGCATCTTGCATCTCCTCTCTTTCTTGAGAGCTAGTATTAATAGATACTTGCATTAAGGAGGCTTGCTGCTCTTTAAAGGCTTTTAATTCTTCTACCATAGGAGAGTTATTCTGAAGGACTGGAATACTAGTTCCATCTGGTAAAGGCACCACTGCTTCATTATACCTACCTTCTCCGATTAAACCCATTGTAGGGTTACTAACTATACCCCCAGAAGCAAAAGCTCTGAAGCCCCCTGATATTACTCCACCATTAGCAAAGCCCATTAAAGCACGGAAATCTTCTAACATCTTTAAGGCCCAGTCTCTATCTTTCATGAACTCGCCGACTCCACCAAACATAGACTTAGAAAGATCTATAAAGCTACTCATAGTTTCCGCTAACTTTTCTCCTGCTTTAACGTTCCCTGCCATAGCGTCTGCAGCCAATTTCTCCGCTTCTGTCTTAAAGTGCCCATATTTATCTGCGTCTGTAAGGGAAGATAACTCTCCGTATTTCATCTCATCGATAAGATCAATGATACCACCAAAAGCGTCTTTTAAATCGTCTGCAGAGTTAGTCATATCACCAAATGCTTCGCCTAAGCGGATCATAGTAGCTAGTTTATCTGGATCATCAAAGAATCCAGTACCTAACTTAGACTCGTACCAAGTTCTAAAGTCATCAACACTAGTACCTGCTGCTAGTCCTAATTCTGAAAGGCCTGTACCTACTCTATTTTTGGCACTATCAAGAGCGAACTTTGCTAACTCGCCCTCACCGTATATAGCTTTAGAAAATTTCTCTAAAGAAGTTAAGAGACCTTTAATATCTCCGAAGCCACCTTTTTTAGATTTTAGAACGTTTTGCTGCCAATCTAATATATCTTCGATTCCTGTAGCACTTAAGAAGTCTCCAGTAGTTAGCCCAATTCTATCGAAAGCTTGTTTAAACCCAAGCATATCACGATACACTCTAGATAAAGCCTCTAAGTACTCTTCTCCTGCGTATCTCCATTGTTCTACTGCGGGAATCATTTTCAAAGTAATATCATTAGCAATAGCGGATAAAGCGTTCTGTACTGCAGACGCTTGCTCCTCTGGACTTAAATCCTTTAAGTCTATATCTTGTACCGCTATTTCAAAATCTCTTAAGTTATCAATTAAGGCACTTCTAGCGTAACCTAAGTCCTCTCCTAGAGATAATACTGCGTCTCCAATATCAAATAATGTTTTAGCGAAAGAATTCTCTGCATCAGTATCAAAGTCTTTCCANTTAGTTGTAGTAGAAGAACTAGTGCCTCCGCCGAAACCTAAGAAGCCAGACTTAGTAGTAGTAGATTTAATCTTTTCCCATACTTTTAACTCTAAGTTTGCCCAAGAGCCTGCGTCTAGGTCAATTACATCTGCTAGTTTCTGGGCAACAATTTGAATACCTGCACCCATTAACTCCGTAGTAGTAGACTTACCTCCAAACAACCCTAAGAAAGCTGGTTTAACTGTTGTACCGAACCAATCTCCGAATACAGTTTCCATATCACCAATACTAAATGTACCTATGCCACCTAACGCCTGCATGCCTTTAATAATGTCAGTAGATAGTTTAGTCATACTATCATCAATTGAACGGAGGGCGTATAATACGTCCCAACCTTGTTCAAATGCTTTTATTTCAATTTCTTCAATATT
>JGI26380J51729_10000727_pt1 | contig 16599 bp, 20 predicted proteins | sample SaaInlV_165m_DNA_FD_51729 | JGI IMG/M metagenome (IMG submission 51729) | reverse complement strand
CTTTTTTACTAAACCAATTAATTATTTTTTTTGGAGATACTCTGGAAGTTGATAATTTGTGTTCTGCTAAATATCTTAATCTATCTATCCGTGGATATTGACTATTTTGCTCTATAAATACCTTGTAATCATAAAAAGATGCCTGATTTCCTGTTGTTAGTAAATACCTCCACTTTATAAAATTATATATCGATTTATCTTTGGCTCTTTTGGCGTTTTTTAAAGATGAGGCCCATCTGTTTTTTTGCATTTCAGCAATAGCTTTTTTTGCAATACTAAAATCTTTTTTATTATAATATTTGGATATTTTTACACTGCGAGATGTTACGGTCCCAGATATAGATGGTTTTTTTTTTGGAATTTTGAATGATAGTTTTTTATCTTTTTTTATCTTTTTAATTTCACTAATATTTTTTTCTTCAATCTTAATATCATTATTTTTTTTGGGCTTTTTTATCGGTTTTAGAATATTTTTAGATAATTTATTTGCTATCTCTTCAATTGTAAGAGTTGGCTTTTTTAAAGGAATTAATACAGATGTTTCAGCAGAAAGATTATTAGAATTTAATAAGAATGATATTATCAAACCAATAAATAATAATTTTTTATGCATAATCTTTTAGTATATGAATCTATAAACTATGTTATAAGTATTTATGTTCAAAGGATCAAATGTTGCTTTAATCACGCCATTTAAAAATAATAGCCTTGATGAAGAAGCTTATATAAAATTAATCCATTTTCATATGGATAATGGAACTAGCGGTCTTGTACCAGCGGGGACCACAGGTGAGTCACCTACATTAAATCATGATGAGCATCAAAGGGTTATTGATTTATGCATTAATGAGAGTAACGGCAAAATTCCTGTAATAGCTGGAACTGGATCAAATTCAACGGAGGAAGCAATTTCTTTAACTTCACATGCTGAAAAAGCAGGTGCAAACGGAGCTCTAATTGTAACCCCTTATTATAATAAGCCTACGCAAGAAGGATTGTACCAACACTATAAAGCTATCAATGATAAATGTGGAATTCCTATTATAATCTATAATATACCAGGTAGATCTGTAATTAGATATGTCTGTTGATACTATGGCCAGATTATTTGAATTAAAAAATATAGTTGGTGTAAAAGATGCAACAGGAGATCTTGATAGAGTCGATCAACAATTATCTAAAATGGGTAAAGAATTTATTCAGATGACAGGAAATGATGAAAATGCATTTGAATTTAATAAAAGAGGTGGTGTTGGAGCAATTAGTGTTACCGCAAATATAGCACCAAAACTTTGTTCAGATTTTCAAAAACTTTCTGTCTCTAAAAATGAAAATGATTTAATTGAAGCTAAAAAATTAGATAATATTTTGCAACCAGTTCATGATGCAATGTTTGTTGAGAGCAACCCAAGTCCAGTTAAGTTTGGAGCCAAATTAATGAACTTATGCGATGATGAAGTTAGACTGCCTTTAGTGAAGGTGACTGATGGCGCAAAAACAATTATAAAAAAAGCTTTAGAGTCAGCAAAATTGATTTAATGAACAAAAAAACCAATCCTGGTTTAAAAATTATTTGTTTAAACAGAAAAGCTAGTTTCAATTATTTTTTTGAAGACCTTTTAGAAGCAGGAATTGTTTTAAAAGGTTCAGAAATTAAATCTATTAGAGATGGAAAAGTTAATATAGCAGACTCATACGCTGTTGAAAAAAATGGAGAATTAGTTTTAATTAATTCTCATATAGCAGCATATAAGCAAGCAAGTTATTCTAATCATGGCCCCACTGATGAAAGAAAGCTTTTACTTAATAAGAAAGAAATTAATAAATTAATAGGAAAGATGCAGAGAGATGGGTTTACAATAGTTCCAACTAAAATGTACTTTAAAAAAGGGAAGGCTAAAATTGAATTAGCAATTGCAAAAGGTAAAAAACAATTTGATAAAAGAGCAACAAAGAAAAATAGAGATTGGAACCGTGACAAAGCCAGATACATCAGAAAATCAAGCTAAAAAAATTTACCTAGGTATAGGCTCAAATCTTGGAAATAGAATAACTAATATTGAAAAAGCCAAATCATTATTAGAAGAAAAAAATATAAAATTAATCTCAATTTCAAAATATTATGAAACTCCATCATGGCCAAATCCAAAAAATCCAAAGTTTATAAATATTGTTTTAAAAATTAAATGCCAAATTGAACCACACGAACTTCTAAGTATTTGCAAATCTATCGAAGTTAAACTAGGAAGAAAAAAAGCAGCTAAAAATTCACCACGTGTATGTGATATTGATATAATTGATTTTAATGGTTTAATCTTAAATGATAAATTAAATTTACCTCACAAAATGATGCATAAAAGAAGCTTTGTTTTATTTCCTCTGTTTGAAATTGAAAAAAATTGGGTTCACCCAATTAAAAAAACTAATATAAAAAAGTTGATTTTTTCCCTATCAAATGAAGATATTAGATCTATTAAACAAATTTGAATTAATGCTATAATGAAATATGCTCAATTCTACCGATCTCATTAACAAGGTAAAAGTTTACAATAAATTCCTGAATCACGAGAGGCTGGATAAAGCTTACAACTTCGCCGTTAAGGCCCACCATAATCAAAAAAGAGCATCTGGCGACCCATATTCTGTTCATCCGATTGAAGTAGCAAATATTTTAACAGATTTAAAATTAGATAGCGCCACAATTACTACTGGATTGTTGCATGACACTATAGAGGATACTTTTGCAACATACGAAACTATTAAAAATGAATTTGGTGATGAAGTTGCTGATTTAGTTGAAGGTGTTACAAAAATTTCAGTATTTGAAAATACAGCAGATGCAAATTCAAAAGTTGAAAACTTTAGAAAACTAATTTTAGCTACATCAAAAGATATTAGAGTTTTGTTGGTTAAAATAGCTGATCGTCTTCACAATATGAGGACTATTAAGGCAATTTCCAATGAAGAAAAGAGACAAAGAATAGCTCAAGAGACCATGGAGATTTATGCACCACTAGCTGATAGAATGGGTATGCATAGAATAAGAGACGAACTTGAAGATTTATCTTTTGAAATTTTGAACAATGAAGCAAGAGAATTAATTAAAAAAAAACTAGATGAAATAAAATCAGATACAAAAAATATATTTGAGACTTTGTCTTTTGAGCTTAGTGAAATATTAAATGACAATCATATTAATGCAAAAATTCATGGCAGAGAAAAAACACCTTTTTCTATTTGGAGAAAGGTTCAAAAAAAAAGAATTTCACTTGATCAAATTACAGATATTATTGGATTTAGAATTAAACTCTCATCTGTAGATGAGTGCTACAAAACACTTGGTATTTTTCATAAAAAATGGAATTGTATACCTGGAAAATTTAAAGATTATATATCTTCACCTAAGATAAATGGATATAAATCTTTACACACATCAGTAATTGGCTCTAATAAAAAACCAATTGAAATTCAAATAAGAACTCACGAAATGCATGAATTTGCAGATAGAGGTGTTGCTTCTCATTGGAAATATAAATCATCTGAAAAATTTAATTCCCTGAGTTGGAAAGAATATGACTGGTTAAAAGATTTGGTTGAAATTATTGAAAAAAATGAAAACCCTGAACATTCCTACGAGTATACAAAACTGCAAATGTTCCAAGAAAATGTATTCTGTTTTACACCAAAAGGCTCTGTCATAAAATTACCTAAAGATGCAACACCAATCGATTTTGCTTATGCTGTTCACACCAAAATAGGTAATACAGCTATAGGGTGTGAAATTAATGGTAATAAATCAGAATTACAAGATTTATTAAGAAATGGTGACAGAGTAAATATCATCACCTCTAAAAAACAATCTCCGTCATTACACTGGATACCTGTAACAAAAACTGGAAAGGCAAGGTCTGCTATCAGAAAATATTGGCACGATAAAGGTGAACAAAAAGAAGAAAAAATAAAAAAATATAATACTACATTATGGATTTCATTACCTGATCAACCTGGCAAACTAGGAGAGGTCACAACATTGATAGGAGAACATAAATTAAATATTTCAGGTGTTGAAATGAAAGAAAAAACTAAAGATTATATTAATTTTAGATTTAATCTAATTGTCCTTAATTTGAAAAACTTTACAAATTTTATAAGTCAGCTAAAACAAATGCAGATTAAGTTTAAAATTATAAGACATGAAAATAAAAGAAATGCTTTCACACAAAAAATCTTTAAATATTTTAAAAAAGACTGATGCACTATTAGAGGGACATTTTATATTATCTTCTGGGTTGCATTCTTCAAAATATATTCAATGTGCAAAACTTTTAAGTTATCCTGTATTAGCTGAAAAAATCTGTAAATCTTTAGCTAATAAAATTAAGAAAAAATATAAAAAGATTGATTTGATTTTAGCGCCTGCAATGGGTGGTCGTTATCATTGGCTATGAAATAGGCAAACTATTAAAAAAAGAAACAATTTTTTGTGAGAGAGTAAATGGAAAATTTGTTTTGAGACGAGGTTTTAACATTAAAAAAAGGTCAAAAGTTTTAATTATAGAAGATGTTATAACGACAGGAAAATCTAGCCTGGAATGTGTAAAACTAATTAAAAAAGCAAATGCTACACTTTTAGGTTTTGCATCAATAATTGATAGATCAACTAAAAAATCATTAAAAATTAAAACAGATATTACATCACATTTAAAAATTGACGTACCTACATTTAGTGAAAAACAATTACCTAACAGTCTTAAGTTAATCCCTATTACAACACCTGGAAGTAGATTTATTAAGTGAAAAGACTAGGTGTAAATATTGATCACATAGCAACTTTAAGAAATGCTAGAGGAGAGATTCATCCTGACCCTTGTTATGCCGCTTCTGAAGTAGTTAAGATGGGAGCAGATTCAGTTACAATTCATTTACGTGAAGATAGAAGACATATTAATGATTTAGATGCTAAAAAAATTTGTAAGTTAAAAAAGATATTGGTTAATCTTGAAATTTCAATGAATGATAAAATTGTTAAAAACGCGCTTAAAATTAAACCCAATTATATTTGTATTGTTCCCGAAAATAGAAAAGAAGTAACAACAGAAGGGGGACTAAATTTAGATAAAAATCAAAAAAAATTAAAAAATATAATTAAAATATTTAAGCAAGCTAAAATTCGCACAAGTTTGTTTGTAAATCCATCGATAAGAGACATTAAACTTTCAAATGATTTAAATGTAGATTGCNTTGAAATACATACTGGAAGACTTTCAAACTTAGTAAAATCAAAAAAAAATTATAATGCTGAACTAAATAGAATTAAAAAAAGTTCGTTACTTGCAAAAAAACTCAACATTGATGTACATGCTGGTCATGGACTTGATTATCAAACAACAAAAATACTTTCTAAAATTAATGAAATTCAAGAATTTAATATTGGTCATTTTATTATTGGAGAATCTATTTTTTTTGGTTTATCAAAAGTTATTAAAAATTTTAAAAAAATTATAAAAAAATAATTTATGAAAATTCTTGGTATAGGAGTTGATATAATTGAAAATAAAAGAATTAAAAACTCAATAAAAAATCCCAAGTTTAAGAAAAGAATTTATAGTAGCAAAGAACTTACTCAATCAATTTTATCCAAAAATAAAGTAGGCTATTTTTCTAAAAGGTTTGCTGCAAAAGAAGCTTTTGCCAAAGCTTTAGGGACAGGTTTTAGGGGCAATCTTAACTTTAATGATATAGAAATAATTAATGATAAAATGGGCAAACCATATTATTTAAAAACAAAAAAAATTACTGAATTAATTCAAATGAAATTTAAAATCAAAAAATTTAATTGTTTTCTTTCAATTTCAGATGAAAAGGATTACTCAACTGCATTTACTATAATTCAATCAATATGAAACTAGATAAAGATTTTTTTTCAGAAAATATAAAAACACTATTTTATGCACTTATAATTGCAGTTATAATAAGATCTTTATTTGTTCAACCTTTTTATATTCCATCATCATCTATGGAGCCTACTTTACTTGTTGGCGATAGACTTTTCGTAACAAAATATTCTTATGGTTATAGTAAACACTCTTTTCCTTTTAGTCCTCCAATATTAAATAAAAGAGTTGCGTTTAGTAGCCCTAAAAGAGGAGATGTTATAGTTTTTAAAACACCAGCAGACAATAGAACAGATTACATTAAAAGATTAATAGGTTTACCTGGTGACAGAATCCAATTTATAGATTCAAACTTATATTTAAATAATAGCGAAATATTAAAATCTAAAGTCTTAAATAAAACTAAAATATATTGTGGCAACAGATCAATAGATGTTTTCAAGTTTGAGGAAAAACTAGCTAATGGAAAAAAATTTCATACAGTTTATTTAAAAGATTACACCTATCAAAACTCTGATGTTTTTATAGTTCCAAAAGAGCATTATTTTTTTTTAGGAGATAATAGAGATTGTTCTAAAGATAGTAGATTTCTATCTAGTGTAGGTTATGTACATAAAGATAATTTAGTAGGTAAAGCTCAATTTATTTTTTTTTCATCTGATAAAAAAATTGGTAGTATTTTTGCTTTTTGGAAATGGCACAAATCAATAAGGTTTGACAGAACTTTTGATAAAATAAATTAATGAAAATTAATTACCAAGCGTTAGAGAAAAAACTAAATATTAAATTTAAAAATAGAGACTTATTATCTCAATCACTTACACATAAAAGTTTTGATTCAAAAACAAATAATGAAAAACTAGAGTTTTTAGGGGATCGTGTACTTGGTTTGGTAATTGCAAAAAAACTTCTAGAAATATACCCAAATGAAAATGAAGGTATTTTGGATAAAAAATTTGCATCTTTGGTAAATAAAAATACCTGCCTAGAAATAGCAAAAAATATAAAATTAGAAAATTTTATTCAAACACTTAATCCAAAAAATAAATCAATCAAAATAGAAGATAAAATTATTTCTGATTGTTGTGAAGCTTTAGTAGGAGCTATCTATCTTGAAAAAGGGCTTGGTACAGTTGAAAGATTTATCTTAGTTTTATGGCAAGATCACATTAAAAGAAGTGTGATTACTCAAATTGATGCTAAAACAAAATTGCAAGAATTTGCATTAAAAAATTTTAAAAAACTTCCAACTTATAAAGTAATTGCCAATACAGGTCCACGTCACAAACCCTCATTTAAAGTTGGTGTAAAACTTCCTAATACTAAATATTTTATTGCATCTGGTAAATCTAAAAAAGATGCAGAACAAAATGCTGCCACAGAATGTTTAAAAAGTATAAAATAAATTTATTATGAATTGGAGTGATGAAAGTTTCTTAATAAGCAAAAATAGGTATAGTGAAAATTCTTTAATTTCTGAAATATATACCAAAAACCACGGAAAAGTATCAGGTATTATTTTTGGTGGAACTTCAAAAAAGATTAAAAACTATATACAAATAGGAAATAAACTACATGTTAATTATAGTTCTAAAAATGAAAATCGAATTGGTTACTTTAAAATTGAAATTTTAAATGCTTATAGTCCATTGTATTTCGACCATAAACAAAAGTTATCTTGCATCACTACAGCAACAAATTTGATTAAAATTTTAACAGCAGAATCTCAAGCAAATAATAAAGTTTACGATTTAATAAATAATCTTTTTTTAATTTTGAAAGATGAAGATTGGTTACAAAGATATATTTTTTGGGAATTGGAACTATTAAAACTACTTGGATATGATCTTGAGTTAGAAAACCTTGTTGAAAAAGATATTGTAAAAAATGAAACTGTTTATTACGCTAGTTCTTCCTCTGAAAAAAAATATGTCCCTAATTTCTTAATTGAAAAAGATTTGAAAGTTGATGATGTTAATACTTTATTAAGTGGTTTAAAATTAGTTGGAGATTATCTTGATAAAACTATTTTAAAACCCAATAACTTAAATTATCCAAACAGTAGATTGTTATTTATTAATTCTTTTAAATAATTATTTTATAATTTTATCAATTCGATCTGCNTAATAACTAACAATTGCATTTGCCCCAGCTCTTTTAAATGCAACTAAACTTTCATAGACAGCATCCTTGTTAATTATTTTTTTTTGTATCGCATTTGAAATTAAACTGTATTCACCTGAAACTTGGTATGCAAAAACTGGTATTTTAAATTTTTCTTTAATTGATTTAATAATATCTAGGTACGGCATACCCGGTTTAACCATAACCATATCTGCACCCTCTTTAATATCGAGCGCAACTTCCCTTAAAGCTTCATCGCTATTTCTAAAATCCATTTGATAAGTTTTTTTGTCACCTTTTAAAGATCCTTTTGATCCTACAGCATCTCTAAACGGACCATAGAAACTTGAAGCATATTTAGCAGCATAAGATAAAATTTGAACATTTTGATAACTTGATTTATCTAATGCTTTTCTTATCTTTCCAATTCTTCCATCCATCATATCAGATGGNGCTAATACATCGCATCCCATTTCAGCTTGTAATAATGATTGATTGATTAAAACTTCTATTGTTTCATCATTTATAATCTGATTTGATTTAATTAGCCCATCGTGTCCATGTGATGTATAAGGATCTAACGCTACATCACACATTATACCTATTTGATTTTTATATTTTTTTTTNATTTCAATGGTTGCTCTACAGACTAAATTATTTTCGTTGAGTGATTCTGAACCAATTTCATTTTTAAGATTATTTTTAGTTTTAGGGAAAAGAGCTACCATTGGTATTTTCTTTTTTATCGCTCTATCAACGATTTGGGACAACCTATTAATTGTATATCTATAAACNCCAGGCATAGAATTAATGGACTCCTTTTTGTTCGAACCATCGATTAGAAATATAGGCAAAATAAAGTCGCTTGGACTTAGTGTATTTTCCTGTATTAGCTTTCTTGACCAAGAATACTTTCTATTGCGTCTAAGTCTCAAGCTTGGATATTTTCCTGTAATCATGTTTAAATTTTCTTTAAAAATGNGACAAATGTAATATACAAATATAACTTAAAAAGTGTATTAAACAATTATTAAGGGTAAAAAATTATACATAATGACACTAAATTTTCATGATTTCCAAAAACAAGCCACTAAATTTGATATTACAGAATTACAAAAAGCTTATAATGAAATTATAAAGATTAAAAACTTTGATGGACCAGACGGTATTACAAACTTTGGAGCCATATCTCTTACACAAATACCTGGTGATCCGGAGTCAATTAAAGGACACAAAGCAAGAGGAGTTTTTTGGACAAAACCAGATTCTTCTGGAAAAGAAGTTCTTAGAGATGAAACTATTAATGAGNCAGCTTATTCAGAGTTTATAGATGTTTATAAAAATACATATTTTAAAGAAGTGTTTGATGTATTATCGACAAAATATAAATTAGGAAGAATTAGAATTTTATTAAAAGAACCCAGATCAACCCTGAGCTGGCATAGAGACCCTGAGCCTAGGTTGCATATACCGATAATTACTAATCCAGGTTGTCATATGGTTATAGATAATATTGCAAAACATTTACCTGCTGATGGATCTGTTTGGATTACTAATAATACCAAATATCATAATGCGTTTAATGGTGGAGAAGAAAATAGAATTCACNTAGTNGCTTGNGTATTAGATTATAAATTTAATTAATTTGAAAAAAATATTTATTTCATCAGATCATGCTGGATTTAAATTAAAAGAAGCTATCAAAAAATACCTATTAAGTAAGAAATTAACATTCCAAGACTTAGGACCAAATAATAATACTAGAGTTGATTACCCAGATTTTGCTCATAAAGTAGCAAAAAAGGTAAAAATAAGCAAAAACAATGTTGGTATTTTAGTTTGTGGCTCTGGTATGGGAATGAACATAGCGGCGAATAGACATAAAAATATTCGTGCAGCACAATGTTTTAACTTAAAATCTACAAAATTATCAAGATTGCATAATGATGCAAACATCATTACATTAGGATCACGATTGTTAACAAAAAAAAATGCTTTAAGTTGTATTGGTGTTTTTTTAAATACTAAATTTGAGGGTGGGAGACACTCTAAAAGAATTAGGAAGATTTAATTATGTCTAGTGAAAAAAATTATATAAACGATAATTACAAAAGTTTTTTTGAAGATAGTTTGTCAAAGAAAGATCCTGATTTGCATAAAGCAATTCAAGATGAGCTTTTAAGACAACAACAACATATAGAATTAATTGCTTCTGAAAATATAGTTTCTCAAGCTGTATTAGAAGCTCAAGGCTCTGTTCTAACGAATAAATATGCAGAAGGTTATCCAGGCAAAAGATACTATAATGGATGTGAACATGTTGATGTTGCAGAAAATCTAGCCATTGAGAGATTAAAAAAATTATTTGATTGTAATTTTGCTAATGCTCAGCCACATTCTGGTGCCCAAGCTAATGGAGCTGTTTTTTTAGCTTTATTAAATCCTGGAGATACATTTATGGGAATGAGTTTAAATTCAGGTGGTCACATTACTCATGGATTAAAAATTTCAATGTCAGGAAAATGGTTTAATGCAATAGGTTATGAAGTAGATAAAGAGTCAGAGCTTATTGATTATGACAATGTTGAAAAACTTGCTTTAGAACATAAACCTAAATTAATTATAGCTGGTGGTAGTGCTTATTCTAGGGTTATTGATTTTAAAAAATTTAGAGAAATTGCTGATAAAGTTGGTGCTTACTTGATGGTGGATATGGCTCATTTTTCAGGTCTGGTTGCTGGAAAAGGATATCCTAATCCTTGTGAACATGCACATGTTGTAACATCTACAACACACAAAGTATTTAGAAGCGCAAGAGGTGGAATAATTCTAACCAATCATGAAGATCTTGCTAAAAAATTTAACACAGCNGTGTTTCCTGGATATCAAGGTGGACCATTGATGCATGTTATTGCTGCTAAAGCAGCAGGATTTTTAGAAGCATTACAGCCAGAATTTAAAGATTATATTCAATCTGTTTTAGCTAATGCNAAAATGTTAGCTGAAACATTAAAAAATAATGGCTTTAAAATTTATTCAGATGGAACAGACACTCATTTAATGTTGGTTGATTTACGTCCATATAACGTTAAAGGAAACTTGGCTGCTGAGAGCTTATCAAGAGCAAATATAACTTGTAATAAAAATGGAATACCTTTTGATACTGAAAAACCAATGATCACGTCAGGTATTAGACTTGGAACACAAGCTGCTACTACTAGAGGTTTTGGTTTGAATGAATTTAAAACTGTTGGAGAACTTATTACTAAAACTTTAAAAGGATTATCAGATAATCCCATGGATAATAGTAAAATCGAAAATGAGGTTAGAGATGAAGTTATATCATTAACATCATCATTTCCAATCTATAAGAATTTATAGTAAATGATTTGCTCTATATGTAAAAAAGGTGAGACATCAGTTGTTGATTCTAGACCAACAGAAGATGGAACGGCAATTAGAAGAAGAAGATTATGTGTTTGTGGTGCTCGTTTCACTACATTTGAGAGAGTTCAGTTTAGAGANATAATGGTAGTTAAAAAGAATGGTAGAAAATCATCTTTTGATAGGGATAAATTATCTAAATCTGTTTATATAGCATTAAAAAAAAGACCTATAGATACAGAAACGACTGAAAAATTTATCAGTAAGATTTCAAGAGCTTTAGAGGAATTAGGTCAAAGTGAAATTTCAACAAATACAATAGGAACAATGGTAATGGAGGGGTTAAAAGATTTAGATCCAGTTGCCTATGTTCGTTTTGCATCTGTATACAGAAACTTTAGAGAAGAAAAAGATTTCGTACAATTTGTGGACAAACTAGATGTCTACAAAAAAAGATAAATTTTCAATTAAAGATAAATTCTATATGGAACTAGCCTTAGATTTGGCTAGAGCACGAGAAGGACTTACAGGTCCCAATCCATCAGTTGGTTGTGTAATTGTTAAAAATGATGAGCTAATTTCAATTGGTCAAACCTCATTTAATGGCAGGCCACATGCAGAATTAAATGCAATTAAAAATAGTATCAACAATTTAAAAGATTCAACAATGTATGTCACCTTAGAACCTTGTTCTCACTATGGTGTAACGCCACCATGTACAAGCGCGATAATAAAATCTGAGATTAGAGAAGTGATCTATTCAATAATAGATATTGATCAAAGAGTAAAAGGTAAAACTTTTAATATATTNAAATCAAAAAAAATTAAAGTTCGAAAGGGCTTGTTAAAAGAAAGGATAAATCAATTCTATGTTCCTTATTTTTATAATAGAAGAAAAAAATTACCCTATGTAACTGGTAAAATTGCAATTTCAAAAAACAATTTAATTTATAGTAAAAATAAAAGTAAGATAACCAATTCACTATCAAATAAATTTACTCATTTTTTAAGATATAAAAATGATTCAATATTGATATCTTACAAAACTTTAAATAAAGATAATCCTAAATTAAATTGTAGACTAAAAAATATGGAAAAATTCTCTCCTAAAAGAATTATTTTAGATAATAATTTACAAACTAATGCTGGAAGCTATTTGTTTAAAACAGCAAAAAAAAAAAATACTATTATTTTTTATAATGAAGCTAATAAGTCAAAAATTTTAGAATTTAATAAAAAAAAAATTGTAACAATTAAGTCTAAACTAAATAAAAATAAGACCTTTGATATTTTGTTAATTTTAAAAAAACTTTATAATTTAGGATGTCGAAATATTTTAATTGAAGGAGGAAATGAATTAACTAAAAATTTTCTCAATAAGAAAATGTTCAATCAATTCTATTTGTTCAAAAGTGCAATAAAATTATCAAAATTAACTGAATTTAAGGAATTTAATGGTTTAAATCTGCTAAAACAAAATTATAAAAAAAAATCAAAAGTTAATTCTAATTTTGGTAAAGATACAATAACCCTATATAAAAGCTAATATGTTTAATGGAATTATATACAACCAAGGAATTGTTGTTAAAATTTTAAAAAGACCCAAGGGTTTAAATATTTTTGTCAAAAGTAATTTTAAATTAAATAATAAAGATNTCGGTTTGTCAGTAGCTTGTGACGGAGTTTGTCTTACTTTAATTTCATATAAAAAAAAGATTATGGAATTTTATCTTTCTAACGAAACTATTATCAGGTCAAAGTTTAAATATTTAAAAACTAATGATGTAATGAATTTAGAATTACCACTAAAGTATGGAACCAAAATATCTGGCCACATATGTCAGGGACATGTTGATACTTTTGGTAAAGTTTTAAGTATAAAAACAATTGGTAAATCTTACCTTTTTGATTTTGAAATTACAAAAAAAGAAAGAAAGCACCTGATTGAAAAAGCATCCATTTGTGTAAATGGAATCTCACTTACTATTTCTAAAGTTTCTAAAAAAGGATTTCAAATTTGGGTAATACCGCACACTTTTAATGAGACCAATTTATCATCACTTAAGAAAAATAGTTTAGTTAATATTGAGATAGATATCTTGTCTAAATACGTTAGAAATTATTTTAATGAAAAAAAATAATTTTGCTACAATAGAAAATATTATCAATGTTGCTAAAAAAGGCGGCATGTTCATTCTTGTTGATGACGAAAAAAGAGAAAATGAAGGCGACTTGATAATCTCAACATCAGATACTAATGCTAAAAATATAAACTTTATGGCAAAGTATGGGCGTGGTTTAATTTGTCTTGCATTAGATAGTGTTCAAGCCAAGAGATTAAATCTATCTTTAATGTCACCAATTAATCAATCTAGAAACAAAACAGCGTTTACAGTTTCAATTGAAGCTAAGAAAGGTATTACAACAGGTATATCGGCTAGAGATAGAGCAAAAACTATTAAAATTGCATCTAAAAAAAATGTAAAGAAAAATGAAATTGTTTCACCAGGACATGTATTTCCAATTATTGCAAAAGATGGTGGTGTTTTAGTTAGAGCCGGTCATACAGAAGCATCTGTCGATATATCTCGATTAGCAAAAAAAAATAATTCAGCAGTAATATGTGAAATTATGAATGAAGATGGCACAATGGCTAAGGGTCAAGATCTCTTTAATTTTGCAAAAAAGCACAAACTTAAGATAGGTAAGATTGAAGATTTAATTGCTTATAGGTTAAAGAAAGAAAAATTAATCAAAATTAAAAAACAAAGCTATATTGATGTTAAAAATCAAAAATATAAGATTAGAATTTACGAAAATTTACTTGATGGTTCTGAACATTTTGCATTAATAAAAGGAAATGTTAAAAAAGGAATTACCCCCAGAGTTAGAGTGATTTCTTCAAATGTAGTTCAAAATTATCTAATTAATCAGCAACTACCTAATTCGTTTAATAAAACATTAAATTATTTCAAAAAATTTAATAATTGCGTATTAGTATTTATTAAAGATACTAACTTAAAATCAGTTACTCAAACTCTTAAGGATTACAAAAATAAGGATTTTTACAAAAAAGGTAATGACAAACTAATTAGAAATTATGGAATAGGTGCTCAAATTATTAAAGATTTAAAAATTAAGAACATGATATTAATTACTAAGTCACCTAAAAAAGTTATTGGTTTAGAAGGATATGATATAAAGATTACTAAGCAGGAATTGATTTAATGAAAAAAAAATATTTAATAATCATAGCAAACTATTATGAAGATATAGCAAATGGTCTTCTTGATAGTGCTTTAAAATTAATCCCCAAATCTAATATTATTAAGATTATTAAAGTACCTGGTGTTTTTGAGATACCCGTTACAATTTCAAAAAATATAAAAAAATATGATGCTTTTTTAGCCTTAGGTTGCGTTATTAAAGGTGAAACACCACATTTTGATTTTATCTCTCAAGCTTCAACTAATGCAATTATGGACTTATCAATTAACAGTCAAAAACCAATTGGTAACGGTATTATTACTTGTTTAAATATGAGACAAGCCAAGGCAAGAAAGAGAAAAGGGGCGGAAGCTGCCCAAGCAGTAATATCTATTTTATCACAAAAATGAGAACTAATTTTAATCCAAAAAATAATCCCAGAGTAATTATTATCCAAAAATTATATGGAAAATTTTATAACGAAGATAATGATTTAGATTTTCCAAAACATAGATTTAAAAAATTTATTAAAGATATTGTTTTAGGAACTATTGAAAGAAATGAATTAATTAGAACAGAATTAGATTCTAAATTAGGTGAAGAGTTTGTTTTTGAAAATCTTGATAAAGTATTTCAAACAATTCTTAAAGCTGCTACATATGAATTTCTTTATAAACCTAATTTGTCTATAAATATAATAATTAAAGAATATCTGAATTCATCAAATTTTTTTTTAGAAGACGCCCAAACAAAATATCTCAATGCTTTATTAGATAATATTGGTAAAAAATTAAGAACTACCAATGCATGAATTTGAATTAATAAAAAAATATTTTTCAAAATTATCAAAAAAGAATAAATCTGCTCTTAACCTAAATGACGATGTTTTTTTTGATAAAAAAAAAGAACTCGTTATATCTATAGATACTTATAATGATAAAAATCATTTTATAAATTTTAATAAACCTGATCTTGTAATTAAAAAAATTATTCGATCATCTATTTCTGATTTAATTTGCAAAGGTGTTCAGCCTAAATTTTATTTTATTTCTGGATCTGGAAACAAAAAATCATTTTCAAATGATAATTTATCAAAAATTTCAAAGTCTCTTAAACAAGAACAAAAAAAATATGGTATCTTTTTATGTGGTGGTGATACCACATTTTCAAATAAGTTAAGTTTTTCAATAACTTCTGTAGGTTACTCTAAAAATATTGTTTATAGAAATAAAGCTAAAATAAATGATGATATTTATGTAACAGGAAACTTGGGTGATAGTTTTATGGGTCTTCAAATTTTAAAAAAGAAAATTAAATTTAAAAAAAAATTTAATGATTATTTTATTAACAAATATTACCAACCAGATATCCAGCTCAAAATTGCAAAAAAATTATCAACATTTGCAAACTCATCAATAGATATTTCTGATGGGCTTATTGCTGACTTAGAAAAATTGCTGAATGAGCAAAATTATTCATATGAAATAATTGAGAATAAAATTCCAACTTCTAAATATTTATCAAAATTGATTAAAATTTATAAATTTACTAAATCTAAATTAGTTTCAAATGGTGATGACTATCAGGTATTATTTACTGCTGCTGGTAGTAAATCTAGAATCATTGATAGAACATCTAAAATTCTTGGCATAAAAATAACTAAAATCGGTAAAATCATACGTGGTGTCAAAAAAAGCCGTATAATAGATAAAAAAGGTAAGAAAATAGTGCTCAAAAACAAAGGTTATATTCATCAATTTTANAAGTTAATTATTGTCTTTTTTAGCTTTTTTTGTATTGTCCGGGCTTAAAATTTAACAACCAACAACCTTAAGGTTTATATGAGCGCAACAGTCGAGACTATTTTATTATACACAATCGGAGCTGGTTTATTATCTATAGTTTATGGATTTTTTACTGGAAAAAATATTTTAAATCAAAGTGCAGGTAATGCAAAAATGCAAGATATAGCATCTGCAATTCAAATTGG
>JGI26380J51729_10000725_pt1 | contig 16626 bp, 9 predicted proteins | sample SaaInlV_165m_DNA_FD_51729 | JGI IMG/M metagenome (IMG submission 51729) | reverse complement strand
CTCCTGAAGATTGCTCCGATTCTGGCTGCTAACTGAGAAGAGCGGAGGCTCTTCAGGCAGCAATGTGTCCGCAGCAATGTGTCCGCAGCAATGTGTCTGCGGTGAAAATAGAAGCCAGTTCCTCGAGTTTGTCGGGGAACTGGCTTTTTTTCATGGCTGATCCGATGGTTCGAGGGAATCGGAAGAGATCGATCCCTCTCGAGGACTGGGGTGCGGTTCTTTACAAACTGCTTGTCATGAGAAAAAGGGTCCAAGATAGGTGCAATTTCGTGGCTGCACCGAGGTCGATTGCCCCTTACGATGACACCTTGGATCTGCAGGAGGGTCCATTCTCGGGTCTTGAGTTGCTGAACCGGGTGATGACTCCGCTTGAAGGTATGACCTTGGAATTCCCGGAGTATGAAATTAAGACCAGAGGTACTGTCTGAATCATCCTATCGGCCCACGAGTGTGGCGTTCGGATGGAGAATAGAGTCTCAATAGAGTGGCCAGCGGACCTTGGCCACCAACACTGGAAGAGAAGGAATCCGCCCATGTACAAGTTGATCTGCCTGTTCACGACGATCTTGCTGATGACCACCAGTCCGCTGGGGGCACAGGATTTCCTCCTGTATGTCTCCGGACCGGCAACCGCCACCCTGGGAGAGTCATTTGATCAATCCACCATGCTCGATGTCAATCAGGATGTCGTTGCTGGTTGGTCCTTCGGAGCCTGCCACGACTCGACCCTGATGACTCTCAATGAGGTGATGGATGGTGAGACCACACTCATCGTCAAGAACGGCGATGAACCCGATTTCAATCAGACCAATGTGCTCGTCGATGGATTCACTGTGGGACTCGTGATCTGTTTCACCGGGTGTGCAGTGCTCGAGGTTGGGACCGGTTATGAGATCAATGTCGCGACCTACACCGCGGATGCCGAAGGCGTCTCTACCACCGATTTCTGCGACACCTTGGGTGCACCTCCCGTGGAAACGGTGATCGTGGTCAACGGGGCGTCAGTGACCCCGGAGCAAATCTCGGGCTCGGTCGAGATTCTCGCAACTCCCCCGGTTCCAGATCCAGAGTTCATCTTTAGCGCCGCGACAGAGACCATCAATTACGATGGGAACTCGGGATCCGCCTCGTTCAGCGTCTCGGTCCAGATTTCAGAAACGGACAACAGTGCCAGCGGAGCAGATTTCCCCAATCAAACTCAGGGCTTCTCGATGGGAATGGCCAACGACTCCGCGGTGATGGAGTGCACCGGTGCAGATGTCTCTCTTCCCTTTGATGCAGACTTTGCTGAGGGGGGAGTCTCAGCAGGAGGCTGGACGATGGGAGTCGTCTTCAGTTTCACTGGTGGAGTGACCCTGGCCTTCACCGAGCCCCTCGTTGTGGCTGTGGCCGATTATTCGACGGTGGCTGGCGCCCTGTCGGGGACGGGCACCACCGAGACCGCATTGACCTGGTCGGAAGACCTTGGATCTCCTCCGGTGGCCAATATTGTGGTGGTCGATGGAGCTTCACTGACTCCCGAGATGGTCGATGGAACCATCACCTTCCAGCCGGTTTTCGACCAGCCGTTCCTTCGAGGTAACTGTAACGGGAATAGCGGCGTCGACATTTCGGACGGGATCTGGATGCTTCAGGAGCTCCACCTGGGAGGTCCTAGCGGAACCTGCGCCGAGGCTTGTGACGCCAACGGCGACAGTTCCTACGATACAGCGGATGCGATCTACGTGATTTATTACCGCTTGCTCGACGGACCGGCTCCGACCGCCCCATTCCCCGATTGTGGGGTTGAGGTCGGCTCCGATTGTGATGCCACCAACTACTGTCCATAGATCAGCCATCGATCGTCGGTAGATTTGTTTCCTGCCCTCCTGTCGATCTTGAAGCGGGCCCGAAGCCAGTAGGCTTTGGGCCCGCTTTTTATCTCCATCTTGCTATCCTCCTCCTCTTCTCCTGACCCCCGCATCGCCAGCCGGCAATTCCAATCGAGACCTCGCCAAATCGCTGGCGGACCCCCGTGGTGTGGGTCCGTGGTGTGGGTCCGTGGTGAAGGAAGTAATGCTTGCCGGAATACGGCACTTGTTGCCGGAAATCACGGTGATTCTGGTGAGCCGTCTTCGTCACGAGTGAGGCTCTAGTCTGTAGCGCCTCTTTGTTAACTCTTTTGTATATAGACATGTTTGACAATGAGTGATACGGTCGAGACTCGAAGACAGGAGTCCCGACACGACTCCCCAGCAGATCCGGGCTCACGCCCGGCCAGTTCTACCTCTTCCTAGCACCACATAACCGGCAATTGTTGTCGGGTAGATACTGGAATCGGTTCTCCCCTGGACCGGCTCCTGGGTCTTCCTGACTTGTTTACTAACATTTTTAGTTAATCCCCATTTTATCGGAGTCATTCCGAGAAGTCAGGGTCCGGGTAGAAAGGCCCCCCCCTTGACCGATTGGAATTTCCGAAGTGTCCCCAGGAGACGAGGAGAGAAAGTGATGAACCGGAGTCTTATGCGCCTTCGCAGCGCACTTCTCGCGGTACTTTTTGCCGCGATCGGCACCCATGCCTTCGCTCAGAATTCACTGACCATCACCGATGGTCAATCGGCAGGACTCGCATCCGAGTCATTAAGCGTTTTGATGGACGCTGATGTCTCGGTTGAAGGATTTGTTCTTGCCATAACCTTCGACAACGGACTGTTGTCGGTAACCAATATCGTCGCAGGATCTGCGACGACTGCAGCTTCTGCAGAGTTAGTCGTGCCGGAAACTCTTTCCGGTGGATTCACTCTTGGAGTCGTTGTGGATGCTAGTGCTCCTTTCGACGGCCAGGAAATTCCTGCCGGGTCGGGCCAGGAGATTGCAGCTTTCACACTGACGCCTCAGACCATCGTGACCACGGACACCCAGAGTGCCGTTGAGTTCTCTGACGGTGTTCTGAACAATCCGCCCTTGTCCAACCTGCTGGTGCAGAATGGGCAAAGCATTGGTGCCGCCAATGGCCTCGGGCTCAACAACGGCACCATGACGCTTCTTCCGCCTCCACCCGACAGCATGCGTCTCGAGTCGATTGTGATCGATTCCGATTCCAGTGGTGCTGCGCGTGTCCTTCTTTCAAACTCCAGCGGAGCTGTCCAGGGATACGTCCTGGCGGTGGCTCATGACTCGGCTCTCATGTCCCTTCAGGGGATCACGCTGGGTGCAGAGACTCTCGCTGCAGGTGCTGAACTGGTTGTTCCTGAGTTGTACTCCAACGGAGGAACTCTGGGAGTGGTGCTTGATTTCGAGAGCCCGTTCGAGGGTCAGAGCATCGCAACCGGTGCTGACAATCACATCGCCAGTTTCACCTACTCGTCCAATCAGATCATCGAAAGCCCTGATCAGCCAGTCACGACCGCCATCGAGCTGGTCAATGGTCAGCTGGGCAGTCCCGCTCTCGATAACGTGATCGTCGTCTCAGGACTGTCGATCAGTCCCGCTCTCGAGGACGGAACCGTGACGTTGCTGGATATCACCATTCCAGTCAACGATACGGCGTTCTACATCGGTCAGCGTGACTTCCCGGAGACCGGCACCAATGGTGGCCTCGGCTTTCCCGGTCAGGAGATCGAGTTTTGCTTCTTCTACAGTGATCCTAACGACAACATCCAGGGTATTCAGATGGCCGTCTGCTACGACGACCTTCTTCTGATCGACGGTACTTTCACCATCGAAGGTTCCATCGCTGACGAGCTGGGTGCTGAATTCGTCAACTACCAGATCGACAATGACGACAATGACGGAGATGGTCGTGAGTTGGTCGCTGGTATTCTGATGGACGCGCTTCCACCTTTCGAGAACCAGCAGCTGCCTTCAACGATCGAGCCGCTGATGATCGCATGTGTGCAGGCTGAAGTTGACGCTGGAGCCGCCTGTGGAGATTCCTTCTCCATCGATTTCTGCGACGGAATCAACGGTAACGGTATGGTCCCGATCAACAACCTGGTTGTTATCGAGTACCAGTCGATCCAGTCCTTCGAGCGCTACGGTGCGACCTACGAGATCATTCCGGTCCCCGCCTTCCAGCGTGGTGACTGCAACACGGATACCAAGGTCGACTTGGCGGATGCCGCCACCGTGATCGCCAGTCAGTTCCAGGGTTACGGGGTCGGATGCCTCGACGCCTGTGACGCCAATGACGACTCCGTGATCAACCTCGCGGACTCTGTCTTCTTGCTTAACTTCTTGTTCAAGTTCGGGCCTCCGACACCAGCGCCAGGCGCATACACGCCGGGTGCCGACCCCACTGAGGACGATCTTGATTGTGCTTTGCCGGCCTCTTGTAACTAACCCCGAATCAGGAACCCAAAGATTAAGGACTTCCTTTAGGAAGTGAGTATGAAAATGAAAAGTACAAAAATCGCTTTCACCCTTGCCTTAGCGCTCCTGCTCGGAGCCCCGGCATTCGCGCAATACGATCTGTCGCTGAGCAGCGCAGCAGGAGCACCAGGCTCCAGCGCCGATCTGCAGGTCTTACTAGACAACAATGGAGATGCAATCCAGGGTTGGTCCTTCGGAGTCTGTCATGACGGTCTGGCGCTCAGCCTGACGGAAGTCATAGATGGAGCTACCACTGCGACAGTGAAGAATGGAGATGATCCAGACTTCAATCAGGTCAACGTGGTCTCTGACCAGGGCTTCACCGTTGGAGTCGTGGTCTGTTTCACCGGTTGTGCAACACTGCCGACAGGTACTACAGGTAACGAGTTGAATGTCGCTTCCTACGAGTTACTCGGCGAAGCCGGTTCTTCCACGAGCGTTGACTTCTGCAACACTCTCGGAAACCCAGCAGTTGAGATCCTCGTGGTGGTTGGTGGACAATCAATCCTTCCCTCGACCAGCTCCGGAACCATCGAGATGGTTGCAGGACCTCCTCCCTTCGACTTCGCAGTCGCCGACCAAACCATCTCGTACGATGGTCTCAGTGGAGAGGCTACTTTCACGGTTACTCCGACCATTCAAGAGAATCCGGATAACTCCGGTTTCCCCAGCGCGACCCAAGGAGTCTCGATGGGAATGGCACATGATTCCACCTTGTTGACCGCCAACTCGGTCGCCTGGAACCTTGATACTGGAATCGATCCGGACTTCGCGGAAGGGAACGCCTATGACGGCGGATGGACCATTGGAGTGGTTTACAGTTTCACCGGTCAACAGACTTTGACTTTCGAGACAGCCACACCGGTTCTGAACGTCGAATACAGCACCGTCGCTTCTGCACTTGCTGGACTCGATACCGACACGATGACAGCCTTGGCTTGGTCCAATGAGCTTGGATCCCCCCCGGTTGTGAACATTGTGGTAGTGGGTGGAGGAAGCGTCGATCCGTCTTTGACTGACGGTTCGTTGACTCTGAGCCCCTCCTACGCTCCGCCTGACCTTCCATTCGTCCGTGGTAACTGCAACGGAGATCAGTCCGTGAATATTGCTGACGGAATCTGGATCCTCAACGAGATGTTCCAGGGCGGACCAGCCGGCACTTGTGCCGAGGCTTGTGACGCCAACTCCGACGACTTCGTCGACACTGCTGATGCGATCTTTGTGATCAGTTACCGATTGCTCAGCGGCCCGACACCCAGCGCTCCATTCCCGGAGTGCGGTACCGAAGAAGGAGCGGACTGCGAATCCGCCTCAAACTGCCCCTAAGAGCGAAATTGCTCCAGGACACACGGGAAGGTCCGATGCGGTTCGCCGCATCGGACCATTTTTTTGTGTGTGGGGGCGGTAAGAATGTCAGGAAGAGGCCGATGGGAGCAGCGCACAGGATTGACTGCCGAGGAGTTCCCGATACGATGGAGTTAGCCTCGGGGATCACGCAACCGCCGGGTCTGGCCTGAAAATCCTTCCGGAAGCTCCATCGTCGACGACCCGTCGAGACGGTCTGTGTGGCCGTGCTTACCTGGTCGTCTGAAGCTGGTTTCACTGTTGAAACCGGAGAACCAATGGAGTCAGCGAAAGCTGATTTCCGAGAATGACGACGGAGGCCGATCGATGAAGATCGCCCTGATAACACAATCGATGTTGACCGTGCTTGGCTTACTGCTGGCGCTGGTCGGTTGCACCAATCCTCCCTCGGTGCCGTACACGACTCCTGCCCATGGAGCATCCAATGTTCCCGTGAGCTCGACGATCGAGGTGGCATTTACCACTGCGATGGATCCAGGGTCTACCACGGACTCCAGCAATTGGAGTATCCAGGGTTCTCTCTCGGGAGCCCACACATCCGTCGGGGCGCTGGATACAGACCAGAGAGTTCTGACCCTGACCCCGGATGAGCCCTTTGATCAGGGCGAGACGATTACCGTCACCATCACGGATGGAATCAAAACTGCGATCAACATCCCCATCGAAGCGATCACCATCCAGTTCACGACTGAAGGTGCAGGAGCTTCGTCGGGAGATTTCGAAGCAGCCGACGATGAATTCAGCCTTTACCAGTTGAGTCCGTTAACCGGATCACAGTCGATTCCTCTTCGCCCTTCGGTGACCGCAAGTTTCGATCTTCCCTACCAGACTTCCAGCGCTCCGCAGTCGGTCACTGTGCAGGGTACGAGAACCGGCTGGAGAGATATTCAGTTGGCCCATCCTGGTCAACACTCGGGAATCTCTGGTTCCCTTCAACTGTTGATTCCTGGGAATACGCCGCAGTTACATCCGGGAGAATGGCTGCAAGTGGTCTTCTCCAACGAATTACTCTCGGAGATTCAACCGGAGGAGGACGAACCTCGATTCCTCAATCCATATGTGGCCCGATTCAGGGCGCGGCTCGGTCATGCCACTGGAGGACTGGGGCCCCGTGAATCGCTGATCGCTGGCGGAACCGACCCGGTGCTGATGGCAGAACTGGGGGAGTTCCTTCCCTACAGTGGCCTCGAGATGCTGGTGGTGGGGAGTTCCGGCGATCTACGTCTGCTGAGAAGTGGAAGTAGCGGCGAAGCCTCCACGTGGACGGTCCATTCCCAGATGCAACTCGATTCGATGCCGGTGGCAGGACTGCTGGTGGATATCGATGCGGATTCTCGCACTGAAGCGCTGATCTCCTGTGTCGATGGCACCATCCGGATCGTCGGAGTGCAGGGGCAGGACCTCATCGAAGAGCAAGATCCTGTCGATCTTCAGGGCGTTGTCGCCGAGGCTCTGGCCTGGGCCGAACTCAATGGAGATGGCTTGCCTGATCTATTGGTCGGAGCGGCGGACGGATTGAGAGTGCTTCGTCTGATCACCGTCATCAATCCAGCCACCTTTGAAGTCACCGAAGAATTGACGGTCACTGGCCTGATGCCGCTGGGTGGCCCGGTACAGTCGATCTCCATCGCCGATTTTGATCGGGATGGAAAGATCGATGCTCTGGTGGTTGCCGGCGATGGATACCTGCTTCGAGGAGCAGGAAATGGATCGTTCCTGGAGGCGGCACTGCTCTCTCCGGCACCGCAGGGAGAAGTGGCCCTGGGCGATGTCGATGGAGATGGTTGGATGGACGCTGTGGCGGTGGCTGCCACCGGTCTGTCGATTCACCTCCATCCTGGCACTCTTCCCGAGGGTACCTGGGAGGGGATCCCACTCCTCACAGGAGGACTGGTTCAGGATCTTGCGGTCGGGGAAGTCGATGGCGATCCCGTCAACATCGACGATATCGTGGTGCTGCAATCGGGCACCTCTGACCCGTTGACCCTGATCCGTCGCCTCTCTTCAGACCTGGGAGACTCCAGCATCACCTCGTTGGAATACCCCAACGATCCTGCGAAGGGATCTCTGCTGCTGGTCGATAGTGATGGCGATCGCGGAACGGATGTCTTGCTGTACCTGTCAGAACCCGCAGGATCCGCGGCGATGGCTCTGTGGAGATCGTCAGCGGTGGTCAGTGCCGACGAATCGCTGCTGTCTTACGGCCTCCCTTCTCAGGTCACCGTAGGTCCCGGAGATTCCCAGATCGAGATTCCGCTCACTGCGGAATTCGAACAGGATGTCTCCCGCTTCAACCTCGCCATCGAGTTCGATCAAGAACTACTACAACTGACGAGGATCGAGGCAGATCCATCGACCTTCCCCTTCGGATCGGTCGAGGTGATCGAGTACATCGATCAGGAAAACGGAGTGGCTGCGGCAGAACTGCTGATCAATGGTTACCTCCCGGCGGGGAGTGGGTTGCCCATCGCCCGCTTCGTGTTTCAGCCCCAACCGAGTTTACTCGGAGAGGCAGCATACCAGCTTGCAGATGGACTGCTGATCGAAGGGGTACCCTGGTCCAACCAGGCGATCCTCGAGGTGGACGGAGCTCTCATCGCGGCCGAAATTTCTGCCGCACAAGGGGTCGTCTCCATCGAATCGACGACACCATCTCCTGAGGGACTGACCTGCCAACCTTCGGCGGTGGGTGGTGTCGATGGAGTGCTCCTCGAGTGGACCAATCCGATCACCTATGACAGCCTCGGCGGTCTTGAGATCTACAAGAATGGGATTCTCCTCGCAGCCCTTACAGGTACCTCGACCAGTTTCACCGATAGCAATACCATCGATGGAACCATCGATTACACCCTCATCGGGTTGTCGTCGGGAATCGAATCGGTGCCTGTCCAGTGTCAGGTGACGGTCATCCCGGTACCCGACCTGCAATGCCAGAGGCTAGTGAGTTTGCCCCAGCGGGTGTTCTTGTCGTGGGGTTTTGTCAGTGGAACCACCAGCTGGGAATTGCGTCGAGATGGAAACCTGATCGCCCAGCTTGGCTCCACCCTGCTCTCCTACAACGATGAAACCGATCTGAACGCTCATGATTACCAGTTGATGTCGATCCAGTCGGGATCCCAGAGTTCTGCGGGTGCTCCGTGCAGCGTTACGGATGCCGGCGGCGGAGCCACGGTTCCACCTTCCGATGTGAGTGCTGCTCTGATCGGAGATGACGATGTACGAATCAGCTGGTTCAATGGTGAATCCTATGACCAGCTGCAACTGTTGGCCGATGGAGTACTGATGGCCAGTCTGGCCGGAGATGAGACCGAATTTGTGGCGAACGATCAGTTCCCCGGTCTGGTCATTTACTCGGTGCAGGCGTTCGGAGACGGCGGAGCCAGTAATGTCAGCAATGCTCCTGAAGTGAGTGTTCCGCTGGCACCTCCCACCAACCTTCAATGCTATGGCGCCGGTGCCAGCATCGAGTTGACCTGGCAGAACGGGCCCACCGCCTTCGAGTACGATGAGATCATCGTGGAGCGCACGGGATCGCTCGGTAGCATCGAATACTTCCTTCTGGATGGTACCTCGACCAGTTTTACTGATCTTGCGGGTTCCGGAGTGTGGACTTACACCGTCGTGGGGGATTACTTCCACCAGGGTCTCCAGCACCCGGCGCCTTCCGCGGCTTGTGCCGTCTCTCTCACCGAGAGAGTCTTCTATGATTCTGCAACAGTAGTCGTCGGTCGTCCCTTTAGCATCGACCTACAGGGTCAGTTGCTGGAACAGACTTCTGGCTGGTCCATGGTGGTGGATTACGATTCGACCCGACTGCAAGATCTCTCGGTCTTCGTGCCAGGAGTCTCGCCGACGGGGATCTCGACCACCGATGAGCCTCTGGGAACCTTCGCCGGTCTCCGCCGCCTGACGCTTCAGGTGGAGGGCGCATCTGCGTCCCCTTCCAACTCCGCCATCTTGGCCACCCTTTCTGGAAATATCCCGGCAGACTTCTCACTCCTTGGATCGGCGCTCTGTCACATCGTGTCGGCGACCCTGCAACCTGCAGCCGGCGGCCCCAGTACCGAGCCGGCAATCCTCGACGGTGGAGTCAGCGTCTCGGGTAATGCACTCTTCATCGAACCCGCAGTGCTCAATCCTGGTGAGGAAGTGGTGGTGTGGGCCCGCGGCGCCTGGCAGCAAGATCTGACCGGTTACAGTGTGGCCTTGCAATGGGATCCAGCGATCCTGACCTGTCTCGAGGTCAGCAATATCGGCACCGTGGGTGAAGACCTGAGTGGGCCCTTCGCCGCATTCTTCTCCGGAATCGATGCCTCTGCGGGAACCGCATTTGGATCGGTGATCTCTGCATTCAGTAGCATCCCCTCGTCGCTCGCAGCGGAACTGGGTTACTTCCGATTCATGGTCTCTCCCGGAGCTCCCCAGGGGCTCTCGACAGAGGTGGTTTTCGGCGAACACCTGACGGCGAATTCCTCGGTCACCAACATCTTCGTCGATGACCAGGCGACCTCCATCGATCCTGTCACCATCGGAGCAGAGTTCGTGGTGCTTTCCGATCCTCAGTCGCCGACTCTGTTGTCGATCGATCCGACCACGGGTCCGGTCGCCGGCGGCACCGATGTGCTGTTCAACGGAACGGGCTTCACCGTGGATACGGATGTTTTCTTCGGCGACCAACCCGCCTTGACCGTGATTGTCGTCGATACCGGAACCATTCTCGCCACTACACCTCCAGCGGCCTCTGGCGCGACGGGAAGTGTCGATGTTTCGATCTTCACCCAGTATGGATCGGCAACCCTCCCCGCAGGGTTCAGTTACTACATGACCAGCATCGATGGCTACGATCCCGCCCAGTCACCACTTTGTGGAATGGGCGAGATGACGGTCACCGGAGCCGGACTTCCGACAGGATTGGGAGTGCTCTTTGGTGATCAAGCATCCACTTCGGTGGTGGTGAGCCCGGCTGGCACCAGTGCTACCGTGGTGATCCCCGCTTCCTATCAGCCGGGAGTGGTGGACCTGGTCTTTGTCGATAACTTCGGATCGGTACTGCAATCGTTTCCTGGCGGATTCAACTACATCGATGATGGGATTTTCCTCCGTGGAGATGCCACCTGTGATGGATCGGTCAACATTGCGGATGTCGCTGCGATTGCCGGCTATGTCGCGGGAGCCGGATCGACTCCGGTGATTCTGGATTCGGCAGACGTCGACGATAATGGAGTGGTTCACATCGGAGATGCGGTGCTACTGGCGAGTTTCCTCTTCTCCGGTGGTGCTCCACCGGCGATTCCTTTCCCCGATGCCGGGACCGATCCGACTCCCGACGGTCTTTGATCCCGACGGCAGTCCACATCCGGTCCATGGAGGGCCCGGCAACCCTATCGGGGGCTGCCGGGCCCTTCATCATCCGAGGTCTGCTGGGAGGGCTCATTGGATAACTCACTGGATGAATCACAGGTTAAATCACAGGTTGAATCATTGGATACGAGCAGATGCTCTTCCCCGCCGTGGGAAACGACGGCGGTCGATTCCATTCATCTCGAGAGCAAAGATGTGGAGAGCAAGGATGTCGAGCGCATAGATGGTGAGAGTCAGACGATGCGATCGAGCGGGAGAGGTGGGAGTGGTGATCTCACTTCACCGATTCGCCAGCGCTGCCGTGCGACGGATGAGACCACTGCCGAGACCACTGCCGAGACCACTGCCGAGAAGATCTTCAGCGGTGAGGTGAGTACCCTTTCCGATACCCGGTTGTTACAGGCGCTAGGAATACGAACGGCAGTACCCGCGGTCGTCAGCAGCTCTGTCGCTGCGGCCAGTGATGCTGACCCCGAGACTGCGGCGGCCGTCATCGATCGGCTGGGGGCCGCAGACCCCATCGATTTTCTCAAGTTGCAGGGTGTCGGACGGCAACGGGCGGTACAACTGGCGGTCGCAGTCGAGGTGGGGCGACGAGCAACTCTTCCTCGGTGGCGCACCGGCAGTTTCTTTCACAACCCTCAGCAAGTCTTCGACCACTGCTCTCGACGCCTTTCGGAGGAAAAGAGAGAGTTCTTCATGATGATCATGCTCGATTCGAGAAATCGCCTGCTAGGTGAGAAGATCATCTCCATCGGATCCCTCGCCAGCAGCATCGTTCATCCGAGAGAGGTCTTTCGAGGTGCCATCCGACTGGCTGCCGCTTCCATCTTGGTGGTGCACAACCACCCCTCTGGAGACCCCGGACCTAGTGACGAGGATCTGGCAGTGACCCGTAGGCTGCACCAATGTGGGTTGTTGCTCGGAATCCAGCTGGTGGACCATATCATTCTGGGTCGAGGAGAGTGGCGATCGTTGCGCAATCAGCGGTGTGGCCCCTGGTCCGGGGGGAAAGCCCGCTGAATAGCCGGGAAATCCGTGCTGTGGGCCGAGAAAATCCGGGTTCCCACTCACCAGGGGGCTGCGGAAGTGCGAGATTCTCCTCTGGAGTTCAACTCTGGCTTCGCTGGATCCAGCGAATCGAGCGGTTAATATCCTGGCTGCCCCTGTCGGACAGATTTCGACAGGATCGGCCTCGACCAGTCGGAATCAGGGGGACGATGCGCACTGCCATCATCAGCGATATCCATGCCAACCTGCCCGCTCTGGAGACTGTTCTCGCCGATATCGAGAGCGCCGGGGTCGATCGAATCTTCTGCCTGGGCGATGTGATTGGCTACGGTCCTGAACCACGTGAGTGTCTCCAGTTGAGTCAGAAGTTCGAGGTCAACCTGCTCGGTAACCACGAGGAAGCCGTGCTGTTCGATCCGATCGGGTTCAATCCGCGGGCCAAGGCGGCGGTCGAATGGACCAAGCAGCAATTGATGAGTTCCGATCGTCCTCGAGAAGAGAACGCAGCGCTGTGGAAGCATCTGGATTCGATGAAGGAGACCCATGAAGAGGGGAACATCTTCCTCGCTCATGGCACACCACGTGAACCGACTCGCGAGTATCTGTTCGTTCAGGATTGCAAAGATGACCCTGCCAAGGTGAATGAGTTGTTCCAGAGTTATGGCCCCTCTACTGCCTTCGTCGGTCATACCCATGTCGCAGGAATATTCGCAGAGGGGCCTCGGTTCATCACACCCAAAGAAGTGGGCGGGAAGTATCAACTCGGGAGCGGGAATTTGATCATCAACGTGGGGTCAGTGGGACAACCGCGAGACGGTGATCCCCGTGCTAGTTACGTGATCGTCGAGCAGGACCAGGTGGAGTTTCGCAGAATCGCTTATCCGATCGAGGAGACGATGAGAAGATTCAAGAGAACACCCTTGCCAGAAAACCTTGCACTGCGTCTCACCGAAGGGCGCTGAGGAGAAAGACCCTGATGGACAAGAGATTCCTCCAAACGATGTTGGTCTGTTTTGCGATCTCGTTCATCTATATGGACTGGATCCGGCCGCCAAGTTCCTCGACGATAGAGGACCCTGCGAAGGCCGGTTCCAATGCTACGCAAACTGTTGCGGAGCCCCCCGGGACTCCGGCCGTCGATGGTAGCCTCTCCCGAGCACCGGACCCAACCGCAGTCGACTCCCCAACCGCAGTCGATTCCTCAACCGCAGTCGATTCCCCGACCGAGTTGCTGGAGGAGGAACTCTTCTCCCTGGCCAACGAGGTACTGATTGTGGAGCTGAGCAGTCGTGGTGCGGCTCTGACCCATGCGCTCCTTCCTGGATATCGCGAGGAAGTTGGATCCGATGATCCACTGCACTTGATCTCGCCAGCTTTGAAGTCAGGAATCGCACTGGAACTGCAAGTCCCTTCGTTGGGAGAAGATCTGGCCGAAAAAATATGGCAGGTGGTCGAGTCGACCGACAATTCTGTGACCTTTCGCACTGGCCTTTCGGCGGGACGAAGTGTGATACGCAGCTATTCGATGCCGAAAGAAGGATACGAGTTGTTCACCTCGGTGACCTTCGAGGGAGACTGGCCCGCAGCCACAGATATTCGCTATGAGTTACTCGGGGCGGAGCGTATTCGCTACGATGCTTCTGGACGAGCTGCGGCCTATCCAAACCAGTGGGTGGCGGCGACTCGCGCTCGTGATGGTCAGATCGGAGAGGTCGATCATCAAGAGGTGGAGGCGATCGAATCGGGCGAAATTCGTAGAGATGGCATCGCCTGGGTGGGACTCGAGAGTAACTACTTTGCTCAGGTGATTCGACCTCTGGCTGCGACCCAGGATTCTCCTGCTCCCGCACTGGGTCTGCTGGCAGTTGGAGTTCGTCCTGGTGAACGGACAGCAGAGTTCGAAGCCCTCGCCAGTGATGGCATCGACGGGCGCCCATTGCAGGGGTGGCCGTTGCAAATCGGATATCGACGCAAAATTGAGTCGGCGATCCCCCACGAGTATGCCGTGTTTCTCGGGCCCAAATCTCCTGTCGTTCTGGATCAGCATGGTTCCTGGAGCGCCACGGAATTGATCGACTACGGTTTCTTCGGCTGGCTGGTCAGCCCATTCCTGTGGTTGCTCAGAACCTTTGATGGCCTGGTCGGGTCGTGGGGTCTGTCGATTGTTCTGCTCACCTTCTGTATCCGAGGAGTCCTGCATCCGGTCAACAAGAAGAATCAGCGCCAGATGCAGATTCAGCAGCAGGGAATGGCCCGGTTGAAGCCACAGATGGAAGAGATCAAGGAGCGCTACAAGAACGATGCTCCCAAACAACAACGTAAGATTCAGGAACTGTTCAAGAGTGAAGGGGTGAACCCTGCAGCGATGTTCGGCGGCTGCCTCTTCATCTTCCTCCAGTTGCCGATCTGGTTGGCATTGATCAACACCTTCACCATCGCCATCGAATTGAGGCAGGCCAGTTTTCTCTGGATCGACGATCTGACTCGGCCGGACATGCTAGCGATGATGCCGTTCTCATTGCCGTTACTCGGCAACTACTTCAACCTCCTTCCAATCCTCTACGTGATCGTCACTCTCGTGAATCAGAAGATGATGCCGCAATCCGAAGATCCTCAGGCGCAGGCTCAACAGAAGATGATGTCGTTCATGATGATCGCCTTCGGATTCATCTTCTATTCCTTCGCCGCGGGGTTGATGGTGTACTTCATCACTTCTGCGTTGATAGGAATCTTCGAGCAGAAGATGATTCGCCGCGACTTGCGTGCTGCCGGAATCCTCCCGGCGACCGGTACCTCGGGTGGAGAATCGGCAGCCGCTGGCTCCACTGATCCGATGCGTGGCCCGGCGGGGCCTGGGTCGAAAGGCCCCGGTCGTCCTGGCAAGGGCAAGGGCAAGGTGAGCCATCGCTGAGAGGCGTGCCGTGGAAGAAGTGATCTTCGCCCTCTCCAGCCCTCCTCCACCGGCACCGCTGGTGCTGCTTCGACTCGATGGCAGCGAAGCCACCGCTAGATTCCTCGAACTGGTGGTCGAATCTCCACCTCGGCGAGCCGAAGGCCTGCTGCCGAGGGTCCCCCTACGGGTGAATCTGACCTGGGATGCGGATGCTCCTCCGACTCCCGCAGTAGCCGTGGTGTGGAAACGTGGTTCTTCATGGACAGGAAACGAAGGTGTCGAGGTGGCACTGCCGGGAACGCCGGCGATCCTCGATGGAATTCTGGCGCGGCTCGAGCAAGTTGGCGCACGGCCTGCGACTCCCGGAGAGTTCACGCGACGCGCATTTCTCAATGGCCGCATCGATCTGAGTCGTGCCGAATCGGTAGCAGCATTGATCGAGGCGGAGGACCGCGCAGCAGTGGCTGCCGTGCGAAGGGTTCTCGAAGGGGAGATGGCCCGTCAAATCGGGTCTGCTGCGGCAGAACTCCTCCAAGTCCTGGCGATGCTGGAAGCGGGGCTCGATTTTTCCGAGCAAGAGGTGGAATCTCCCGGATCTCAACAGGCTCGGGTGCTGCTCGAGCCGATTCTGGCGGATCTTGATCAGATGCTGGGAGCGAGGTCATCGGGTTCTGTCGCTGGAGCGATTCCGCGGATCTTGCTGTGGGGGCGGCCCAATGCGGGGAAATCTTCACTGCTCAATGCCCTCACCGGAGAAGAATTGGCCATCGTCGATGCTGCTGCAGGAACCACCACAGATGCGGTCCGTGGGCTCCTGATGGAGTCCGGGCGAGAAGTCGAGATCCTCGATTTGCCCGGTGATCGGGAGGCGCAGGGGGAGGTCGAGAGTCGCGCGCTGGAGCGAGCCAGGGACGTGGTCGATGCGGACGATCCGATCGTGTGGGTGATCGATGGATCGAGAGATGCTGCCGAAATCGAGCAGGAGCGGGCGAGTTTGCCGGAGGAGTGGCGCTCCAGGGTGCACCCTGTTTTGACTCGGTGTGATCGGGAACGATTTGTCGATCCGCAGTTTCTGCCAGAAGCCTCCAGGGTCAGTTCGAAAAGTGGCGAGGGGATCGCTGCGTTACGTCAGCATCTTGTGGCCTGGAGCGCGCGCTCAGCGGGACAGCAACGAAGCGACGCCTTACGATTCAATGCCCGCCAGTGGCAACTGGTGTCGACCTGCCGAGATCGGCTTTCGCTCGCCATCGTCCAGGCGGACGCGGGCCCTGAATTGCTGGTCGAGGATCTGAAAGATGCGCTCCGCCATCTCGAGGAGGTGACGGGAGAATCGACACCCGAAGATGTACTGGACCTGATATTTTCACGCTTTTGTCTGGGAAAGTGACTCGGATCTGCCGAACGGACTATTTCTTACCTTCCGCCCTGCGTTGAGAGCCCCTCCGGAGTCGGATATCATGAGGGCGTTGTCGGTCCTGGGGATTCCGATCGGCGGCGAGGCCCACTGTGACGAGATATCGGCTGCAGATCCTGCTTACACTTCCAGGGCCAGTTCAATATACGCCGTGTTGGCGGGAGGAGCTCACTCCAGTGAAATGCCCATACTGTTCAGTGGATGATGACAAGGTCGTGGATTCTCGGACCAT
>JGI26380J51729_10000724_pt1 | contig 16635 bp, 16 predicted proteins | sample SaaInlV_165m_DNA_FD_51729 | JGI IMG/M metagenome (IMG submission 51729) | reverse complement strand
AAGCTCCAAAAGCAGAGGCAGCTCCTAAAGCAGATGCTCCTAAAGAAGAAGCTCCAAAAGCAGAGGCAGCTCCTAAAGCAGATGCTCCTAAAGAAGAGGCAAAATAGTTTGACTTATGTGGCAAGCTCAAATTTTTACACTTTACCCAGATATTTTTCCCGGCCTTTAAGCAAGGGGCTTTATGGGAAAGCTTTAGCAAATAAAATCTGGGATTTAAAAGTTGTAAACATAAGAGATGCAGCAGAAGATAAACACAAAACTGTAGATGACACTCCATTTGGAGGTGGTTCTGGAATGTTGCTAAAGGCTGATGTATTAGCAAAATCTATTGATCAAAATAAAAAGGAAGGAGAAAGAATTTTTTATTTATCTCCTAAAGGAAAAAAACTTGATCAAAAATTAGCTTTAGAATTATCAAGAGAAAAATCTGTAAGTTTAATTTGTGGGCACTTTGAGGGTGTTGATGAAAGAATATTGTCGACCAGAAATATTGAAGAACTTAGCATTGGTGATTTTATTTTGTCAGGAGGAGAAACGGCTTCATTTGTTGTTTTAGATAGTATTCTAAGATTATTACCTGGCGTTTTGGGAAATGAACAATCAAAAAGTGATGAGAGCTTTGAGAATGGACTTTTAGAGTATCCCCAGTACACAAAACCTCAAATTTGGGAGGAAAAAAGCGTTCCAGATGTGCTATTATCAGGAGATCATAACAAAATTAAAGACTGGCGTTTATCACAATCAGAGGCTATAACACGCGTCCGAAGACCAGATTTATGGGAAAAGTATAAGAAAAACTAATTAAAAATATAGCATTATGAAAACGATTGAAGAAATAAACCAATTTAACGTTAAAAAGATATTAGCAGAAAAAAAGATACCAGAATTTTTTCCTGGCGATGTTATTAAAGTTGGTGTGAGAATTACTGAAGGAAAAAAAGATAGAATTCAGTATTTCGAAGGTGTTTGTATTGCTAGAAAAAATAGAGATCTTAATTCATCATTTACAGTTAGAAAAATTTCATTTGGTGAAGGTGTTGAAAGAACGTTTCCTTTATATGGAACCGTTATTGACTCAATTACTGTAATAAGACATGGAAAAGTTAGAAGAGCTAAATTATATTACTTAAGAGATAGAACAGGTAAATCAGCTAGAATTGCAGAAAAAATTAGAAAAAAAATAGGTATAGAAGTTGATGTTAAGCCTGAAACAGTAACAGAAGAAACTTTAGCACCAGTAGAAGCTGTAGAAGCTGAGACTGAAAAACAACCAGAAGCTCAAGTTGAAACAAAAATAGAAAAAACTGAAGAAAAAAAATAATTTTTTTTCAATGCCTTTAACTCTTTACGATAAAATTTGGAACGATCATTTAGTTGATCAGCAGGAAGATGGAACAGCCCTACTTTTTGTTGATAGGCATTTAGTCCATGAAGTTACAAGCCCCCAAGCATTTGAAGGATTAAGAAATGCAAATAGAAAAGTAAGACAACCAAGTCTTACCCTAGCTGTTGCAGATCATAATGTTCCAACTACTGATAGATCTAAGGGTATTGCTGATGCAGAGTCAAAAATTCAAGTAGATACTTTGGAAAACAATTGTAAAGAGTTTGGAATTCAATATTTAGGAATGAATGATAAACGACAAGGTATAGTTCATATTATTGGACCAGAGCAAGGATTTACACAACCAGGAACAGTAATTGTTTGTGGAGATAGTCATACAGCAACCCATGGAGCATTTGGAGCCCTAGCTTTTGGTATAGGCACATCTGAAGTTGAACATGTTTTAGCAACTCAAACCTTAGTGCAAAAAAAAGCAAAAAATTTTAGAATAAATGTAAATGGAAAGCTTCCAATTGGCGTGACTTCAAAAGATGTAATTTTACAAATTATAGGTGTTATTGGTACTGCAGGTGGAACAGGATCTGTTATAGAATATTCAGGTAGCCTAATTTCATCCTTAAGTGTTGAGCAAAGAATGACAATTTGCAATATGACAATTGAAGGTGGAGCAAGAGCTGGATTAATAGCCCCAGACGAAAAAATTTTTGAATATTTAAAAGGCAAGCCAATGTCCCCAAAAAATACAGATTGGGATAAAGCTATGAAATATTGGATGAGTTTAAAAACAGATGATGGTGCTAAATTTGATAAAGAAATAAACTTGGTTGCAGAAGATATTCTTCCCATGATTACTTGGGGAACATCTCCTCAAGACGTCATCACTATTGATGGCAAAGTTCCAAANCCACAAAATGAAAAAGATGAGGATAAGAAAAATTCTATAGAAAGATCTTTGAAATATATGGGTTTAAAGGCNGATACATTAGCTACAGATATAAAAATTGATAAAGTTTTTATTGGAAGTTGTACAAATGGTAGAATAGAGGATTTAAGAGAGGCTGCAAAAATATTAAAGGATAAAAAAAAAGCAGCACATGTTCATGCAATGGTTGTTCCAGGATCTGGGTTAGTTAAAGAACAAGCAGAACAAGAAGGGCTTGATAAAATCTTTATAGAGTCAGGATTTGAATGGAGAGAGCCAGGTTGCTCTATGTGTTTAGCCATGAATGCTGATAAATTAAAACCAGAGGAAAGATGCGCATCAACATCAAATAGAAACTTTGAAGGTCGACAAGGAAGAGGTGGGCGTACGCATTTAGTAAGCCCTGGAATGGCAGCTGCTGCAGCCATTTCTGGAAATCTTGATGATGTTAGAAAATATCAAAATTAGAAATGAAAAAATTTAATACACTTAAAAGCATTCCAGCTTATTTACCAATAGTTAATATTGATACAGATATGATTATTCCTAAACAGTTCTTAAAAACAATTAAGAGAACTGGACTTGGTAAAAATTTATTCTTCGAAATGAGGTACGATGATAACGGTAATAGTTTAAAAGATTTTGTTTTAAATCAAGAGCCTTACATTCAATCAAAAATATTAATTGCAGGTAAAAATTTTGGCTGTGGGTCATCAAGAGAACATGCGCCCTGGGCATTATTAGATTTTGGTATAACATGTGTGATAAGCTCAAGCTATGCAGATATTTTTTATAATAATTGTTTTAAAAATGGAATTTTGCCAATTACTTTGGAAGAAAATAAAATTAAAGAATTATCTGAATATTCAAAAAGAAAAGAGGAAATAGCAATTGATTTAATGGAAGAGAAAATAATTTTTGGAAATAATGAAATAAAGTTTGATATTGATCCTTTTAAAAAAAAATGCCTATTAGAGGGATTAGATGATATTGCTCTTTCATTAGCAAAAAAAGATAAAATCATGACATTTGAGGAAAATTTAAAAAATACTAAGCCATGGATATTTAATGATTAAAGTAAAAAAAAGAAAAATTTTACTTTTACCTGGGGATGGCATTGGTCCTGAAGTAATTCAGGAAGTGAAAAAAATTATTCAATGGTTAAATTCAAATAAATCTTTGGACTTTGAGATTGATCAAGATTTAGCTGGAGGATGTTCTTACGATAAACATGGAACTCCAATTACAGATGAAGTTTTTTATAAAGCTTTAGAAAGTGAAGTTGTAATGTTAGGAGCTGTTGGTGGTCCAAAGTGGGATAATTTAGATTTTTCTAAAAAACCTGAAAGAGCATTATTGAAATTAAGAAAAGAATTAAAATTATTTGCAAATTTGAGACCAGCAATTTGTTTTGAGCAATTAGTTGATGCATCAACTTTAAAGCCAGAGATTGTATCTGGATTAGATATAATGATTGTAAGAGAATTAACAGGTGGAATTTATTTTGGAGAACCAAGAGGAATTAAACCAATAGAAAATGGAGAAAGAAAAGGCATAAATACTCACACTTATACTACTAGCGAGATAGTTAGAGTGGCTAAAGTTGCCTTCGATTTAGCAAGAAAAAGATCCAACAAAGTTACTTCGTGTGAAAAATCTAACGTGATGGAAGCTGGGCAATTGTGGAAAGAAGAAGTTCAAGAATTACATGACAAAGAATATAAGGATGTAGAACTAAGTCATATGCTTGCAGACAACTGCGCTATGCAGTTATTAAGAAATCCAAAACAATTTGATGTGATTGTTACGGATAATTTGTTTGGAGACATGTTATCTGATCAAGCCTCAATGTTAACTGGTTCGTTAGGTTTNCTGCCATCAGCATCATTAGGAGCTAAAAATAAAGAAGGAGAAATGAGAGCAATGTACGAACCCATTCATGGATCGGCNCCTGATATAGCCGGCAAAGGAATTGCTAATCCAATCGCTAGTATTTTAAGTTTTGCAATGGCTTTAAAATATTCTTTGGATTTAGATAAAGAGGCGGAGGCTTTAGAGAAAGCGGTTCAAGATGTACTAAATGANGGCTTAAGAACTAAAGATATTCTATCAGAAGGCACAAAAGAGGTTTCAACTTCTCAAATGGGTGATGCGATAATTTCAAAATTGCAATAATCTATTAATTATTCTAAACTATTTTTATGCCAACCTATTCTGCTCCAGTAGAAGANATGATGTTTCTTTTTGAGAAATTGAGAGACAACAAAAATTACAATGAATTAGAAAAATATAAAGAAGTCAGCTCTGAACTAGTTAAGGATATATTAGAGGAGGCAGCAAAAATAAATCAAAATTTAATTTTACCACTTGCAAAAATAGGAGATGAAAATCCTGCAGTTTTAGAAAATGGAGTAGTAAGAACACCCCCAGGATATAAAGAAGCGTACCAAAAATATATTGAAGATGGTTGGACTTCTTTATCTTGTGATCCAAAATATGGTGGCCAAGGAATGCCAAAAACTGTAAGTGCATTTTTTGATGAAATGCTCTCTTCTGCAAGCCTATCATTTAAATTATATAGTGAATTAAGTATTGGAGCATACAACTGTATTAATCATCATGCTTCAGATGAAATAAAAAATACGTATTTACCCAAGATAGTGGAAGGTAAATGGAGTGGCACAATGTGCTTAACAGAACCTGTGTGTGGAACTGATTTAGGACTTTTAAAAACAAAAGCAGAAAAACAAAGTGACGGAACTTATAAAATTACTGGTCAGAAAATATTTATTACTTCGGGAGACCAAGATTTGACAGAAAATATTATTCATTTAGTAATTGCTAGAGCAACAGATTCTCCTGCTGGGACTAAGGGTATTAGCTTATTTTTAGTTCCTAAATTTAAAGTAAATGAGGATGGGACTGTTGGCCAACGAAATGGAATATCAACAGGATCCATTGAAAGCAAGATGGGTATTAAAGGTTCTGCTACATGTGTGTTAAATTTTGATCAAGCTACAGGTTTTATGATTGGTAAAAAAGACAAAGGTCTAAATGCAATGTTTACAATGATGAATCTTGAAAGAATAGTTGTTGGTATTCAAGGATTAGGAATTTCTGAAATTGCTTATCAAAATTCACTTGCTTACGCAAAAGANAGAAAACAAGGTAAAACTAATAATACTAAATCTACTAATGGTGCAGATTTTATAATTGAGCATGCTGATATAAGAAGATCATTATTAAATATGAAATCAATAATAGAGGGTGANAGAGCCTTATGTTTTTGGTTATCGCAACAAACTGAAGTTAGNCTGAATCATCCAGATGAAAAAATTCGCCAAGAGGCCTCTGATTTTGTTTCGCTAATGACTCCAGTGGTAAAGTCATTATTTACAGATCTAGGCATGGAAATTACAAATGATGCAATGCAAATTCATGGAGGTTATGGNTATACNAAAGACCAAGGGATAGAACAATTATTTAGAGACAACAGAATAACACCAATATATGAGGGAACAAATTCTGTGCAAGCTGCAGACTTAGTTTTTAGAAAATTATCCAATAAAAATGGAAGTATAATTAATAAATTTTTAGATCTAATAAAATCTGAAACAGATATAGATAACGAAAAAATTAAGCCATTTACTAAGGATTTTGCTCACTATTTAAGCATCTTAACTAAGTTTAGTGAATGGATAAATGAAAAAACAAAATCAGATAAAGACGATGTGAGTGCAGCAGCAAACGATTATTTAAAGACACTTGGGTTTGTGTCTGTTGCCTATGCTTGGATAAAGGTTTTAGATATAAGTTTTAAAAATTACGATGAGAACAAAAACTTTTATGATGATAAAATAAATACGGCAAAATTTTACTTTGATAAAGTTTTACCAAGAGCAGAGCAACATTATAAATCAGCCATATCTGGAAGCTCAAATATAATGAATTTTAAATTTAATTAAAATGAGTCATTACGATACTAATTTAGACAAAAATGCAGCAAACTATGTTCCATTAACACCGATATCTTTTTTGGAAAGAGCAAAAGATGTTTACCCAAATTATGAAGCAATTGTTTANGAAGATCGAAAATATACTTGGGCTGAAGTTTATAAAAGAACCACTAAATTTGCTAGTGCACTCGAAAAAATTGGTGTTAGTAAAGGTGATACNGTTTCGTTTTTAGCTTTTAACACACCAGAAATTTTTGAGGCTCATTATTCAGTTCCTATGATGGGTGCTGTGTTAAANACAATAAATATTAGGCTGGATGCTAATACTATCTCTTATATTTTAAAACATAGTGATGCAAAAGTATTAGTAGTAGATAGACAACTTCACATAGAAGTAAAAAAAGCATTAAGTAAATTGGATAAAAAAATAACTATTATCGACATACACGATAAGTTTGCAGATCAGTCAAAGTTAGAAAAAATTGGNGAACTAGAATATGAAAGCTTCTTAGAAACAGGTGATGATGGTTTTATTTGGAAAAGACCAGAAGATGAGTGGCAAGCTATATCATTAAGCTACACCTCTGGAACAACAGGAAATCCTAAAGGAGTTGTCTATCATCATAGAGGATCATATTTAATGGCAACAGGAAGTGCAGTTGCATGGAATATGCCTAACAGATTAAATTTTTTAACAATTGTTCCAATGTTTCATTGTAATGGCTGGTGCTATCCTTGGACAGTTCCAATGTTAAATGGAAGGACTATTTGTTTAAGAAATATAGATGTTAAAAAGATTTTTGAGTTAATTGATAAATACAATGTTACTCATTTTGGAGGTGCNCCAATCGTATTAAATATGATTACGGGTGCTCCAGAAAGTGATCGAAAAAAATTAAAACACAAAGTTCATGTGCTTACCGCAGGAGCTCCACCACCAAGTATAATTTTCAAAAAAATGAAAGAACTTGGTTTTGAAGTAATGCATGTTTATGGTTTAACAGAAACTTATGGTCATGTTACCCAATGCGCTTGGAATAATGATTGGAATGAATTTGATGAAGACAAACAAAATGAAATTAAAGCAAGACAAGGTGTAAGGTATCCTAATCTTGAAGGTGCAACTATTATGGACCCTGAAACTATGCAAGAAGTTCCAAGAGATGGAAAAACAATTGGTGAGATTATGCTTAGAGGTAACGTGGTCATGAAAGGTTATTTTAAGGACAAAGCAGCAACTGATAAAGCTATGGCTGGTGGCTGGTTTCATTCTGGAGATTTAGCGGTAATGCACCCAGACGGTTATGTTAAAATACAAGACAGATCTAAAGATATAATTATTTCTGGAGGAGAAAATATATCTTCAATTGAGATCGAAAATACGCTTTCTAAACATCCTTCAGTATCAATTGCTGCTGTTGTTGCTAAGCCTGATGAAAAATGGGGAGAGGTACCATGTGCATTTATTGAAATGGTAAAAGACAAGCCTACAACTGAAAAAGAATTAATAAGCTTCTGNAAAGAAACTTTGGCTAGTTTTAAGGTTCCAAAACAAGTTNTTTTCTGTGAATTACCAAAAACTTCTACGGGAAAAATTCAAAAATTTGAACTAAGAAAAAAATTTTAGGTAATTGATTGATAATAACCATAGAAAATAAAAGTGTTCATGCTTCAGATGCAGGACAAGGCATAGATAATTCTAAAGATACAATAGTATTTCTACATGGAAGTGGCCTTTCACACATTGTTTGGTCTCTAACCGAACAATTTTTTTCAAATAAAAATTTTAATGTTTTATCAATTGATTTACCAGGGCATGGAAATTCTGACGGTCCATCTATTGATACTATTGAAAAAATTNCTGAGTGGCTGGAAAAAGTATTTATAGAATTAAAATTGGATAATATAATTCTTGTAGGTCATTCTCAAGGTTGTCTAGAAGCTTTAGAATATTCATTTAAATACAAAGATAGATTAAAAAAGATAGTTTTTGTTGGGGGCTCTTATCGAATGCCTGTTCATAAAGATCTCATTGATCTAGCAACAAACGGAGACTCTAATGCTGTAAAATTAATGATGAAGTGGGGATATGAAGGTTCAAAAAAATTTATTGGTGGAAATCCAGTTGAAAGAATAATCCAATCACCCAGAGACATCAGAGAAATTTTAGCAGTTGATCTTGTTGCCTGTAATAATTATCAAAATGGGTCTGATGCTGCTAAAGCTATAAATTGTCCAGCTATGTTTATATTGGGAGAACTAGACAAGATGGCTAATTTAGAAAGTGGAAAAAAATTTGCAAATTTAGTCAAAAATTCAACTACCCATATAATTAAAGGATCTGGACATATGATTATGATTGAAAAAGCTTTTGAAATGCGAGAAAAGATTTTGGAATTTTTAAATAAATGAAAAATTATTCAATAGCAAAATCTAGAAGATTAAGAAGCACCCCTTATACCTCAAGAATAGAAAAACAAGGTGTAACAGCTTATACAGTCTATAATCACATGTTGTTACCGGCGGCCTTTGGTTCAATTGAAGATGGATATCACCATTTAAAAAAATATGTTCAAGTATGGGATGTTGCTGCCGAAAGACAGGTTGAAATATCTGGAAAAGANTCAGCAAAATTAGTTCAGNTAATGACATGTAGAGATTTATCAAAATCAAAAATAGGNAGATGTTATTACTGCCCGATAGTAGATGATTTAGGAAACTTAGTTAATGATCCTGTAATTTTAAAAATAGCAGACGATAAATGGTGGATATCAATTGCAGATTCTGACGTATTATTTTATGCAAAAGGATTAGCATCTGGATATAAATTTGAAGTTAACATCATAGAGCCAACTGTAGATATAATTGCAATACAAGGGCCAAAATCTTTTGCGCTAATGGAAGAAATTTTTGGAAAAAAAATTACTGAACTAAAGTTTTTTGGTTTTGATTATTTTGACTATGAAGGTGAACAACATTTAATAGCAAGATCTGGCTGGTCAAAACAAGGGGGATTTGAAGCTTACATTCAAAATCCTGAGATAGGAAAAAAGCTATATGATAAATTATTTGAAGTTGGAAATCAGTATAATGTAAAGCCTGGGTGTCCAAATTTAATAGAAAGAATTGAAAGCGCACTACTATCCTATGGGAACGATTTTGACAATAATGACAATCCTTTTGAATGTGGTTTTGACCAATATGTTTCTTTGGATAGTGAGGTTGAATTTCTAGGTAAAGANAATTTAAAAAANATAAAATCTGAAGGAGCTCTAAAAAAGTTAAAAGGGGTAAAGATTGATTTACAAGAAATAAGTCTTACATCTTCAAAAAATATTTATGATGTTAACAATGTTATTATTGGTGAATTAAGGTCAGCAACTTATTCTCCTCTATTTAAGCAAGTAATTGGAATAGCCATGATTAAAAAACCTTTTTGGAAAAACACTCAGGCTTTTAAAATTGATATAAATGGTAAAACTTTTGATGGAAAAGTTTGCGATTTACCCTTCATCTAGTATAAAATCTTGTAGTATCATGAATATAGCAATTGTAGGTGCCACAGGCAATGTAGGAAGAAAAATTCTCGAAGTATTAGAGAGGAAAAAATTAAAAATNAATGAATTATTTTTGGTAGCCTCATCTAAAAGTGCTGGTCAAAAAATAGTTTTTAATGGTAAGGATCATGAAGTTTTTAATCTTGAAACTTTTGATTTTTCAAAAACTAAAATTACCTTTTTTGCTGCTGGAGGAAAAATTTCTGAGAAGTATGCACCATTAGCAGCAAAACATTCAGTTGTTATTGATAACTCTAGTTTTTATAGAATGGATCAAGATGTGCCCTTAATTGTTCCTCAGGTGAACGCAGATGCTATTAAAAATATGAAAAAAAATATTATAGCCAATCCAAATTGTTCTACTGCACAATTAGTCATTGTATTAAAACCTTTACATGATTTATTTAAGATTCAAAGAATAGTTGTTTCAACTTATCAGTCTGTTTCAGGAGGTGGCAAAGGTCCAATGGATGAATTAATTGAACAAACTAAACTATCGTTAAACAATAAAAAAATTACATCTAAAAATTTTACTAAACAAATAGCCTTTAATGCAATCCCTCATATCGATCTTTTTTCAGATGATGGCTACACTAAAGAAGAGTTAAAAATGACAAATGAAACAAAAAAAATACTTGATGAGCAAATTGAACTAACAGCAACTTGTGTAAGGATTCCAGTTATGGTTTCACATTCAGAGTCAGTGAATATTCAATTTGAAAAACCATTTTCTTTAGGAGAAGTTCAAGATGCCTTAAGTAACGCTAAGGGATGTAAAGTACATGATTTAAGAGAAGATGGGGGCTACATTACTCCTTTAGAAGCTGAAGGTAGTGATGAAACTTATATATCTAGAATAAGAGAAGATAAAACAAATAAAAACTCGTTAAACTTATGGATTGTTTCTGATAATTTACTTAGAGGAGCTGCATTAAATGCAGTTGAAATTGCTGAAACTTTAATTAAAAAAAATATTGATGGAAAATAACAATCCTTTATCCCCTCATATACAAGTTTATAGATGGCATATTTCATCTTTGGTTTCGATTTCTCATAGAATTACCGGAATAATAAATATAGTTGCAATCACAGCTATATGTGTTTGGGTTGCCTCTTTATTATTAGGAGAGACTAGTTATGAATTTACAAAAGTTTTTTTACAATCCATGTTTGGAAAATTTATAATTTTAGGATTAACATGGTCATTTAGTTTTCAAATCCTCAGCGAAATAAGACATTTAATAATGGATATGGGATACGGTTTTGAATTAAAAACTACTAAAATTACAGGTTTAGTTGTGATTATCGGCTCATTTTTATTAACAATTTTAATTTACCTTTTAGGAAAATAATTTTTATGAATAATGTAACTAAAAAATGGGTACTTTTAAAAGTAAGCTCAGCTATTTTAGTTCCTTTAATGTGCTGGTTTATAATAAATTTTGTAGGTATTTTTGATAAAGATTATACCGATGTGCTAGGTTTTTTTTCTACAAAATCATCAAAAATATTATTTTCATTATTTTTGATACTTGCATTTTTTTTCTCTAATTTAAGTATTAGTGAGGTATTTGAAGATTATATTAATGATGAAAAAAACAAAAATGCCGCAAACAAAGCATTACAAATTTTTGCTATAGTAGTTCCACTAATTACGATTATTATAGTATTTAATTTAAATATATGAGTGCTTACAAAATTATAGATCACGAATATGATGTTATTGTGCTTGGCGCTGGTGGCTCAGGTTTAAGAGCTGCAGTTGGTTTGAGTGAAGCAGGATTAAAAACCGCTTGTATATCAAAAGTATTTCCAACAAGAAGTCACACATCTGCTGCACAAGGTGGAATCTCTGCTGCCCTTGGAAACATGGGAGAAGATGATTGGAGATGGCACATGTATGATACGGTTAAAGGTGCAGATTGGTTGGGTGATCAGGATAGTATTGAGTATCTTTGTAAGGAAGCACCAAAGGCAGTAATAGAATTAGAAAAGTATGGAGTTCCATTTAGTAGAACAGATGATGGAAAAATTTATCAAAGACCATTTGGTGGAATGACTAAAAATTATGGTAATGGTATTGTTCAAAGAACATGCGCGGCTGCCGATAGAACAGGGCACGCAATACTTCATACCCTTTATGGACAAGCATTAAAGCACAACACTGAATTTTTTATTGAATACTTTGCGTTGGATTTAATAATGAAAGATGGTGAATGCAAAGGTCTTATAGCTTGGAATTTAAATGATGGAACTATCCATAGATTTAGAGCCCATATAACAATAATAGCAACGGGTGGTTATGGTAAAGTTTATTATTCTGCAACATCAGCTCACACATGTACAGGTGATGGTAATGCAATGGTACTTAGAGCAGGTCTTCCTTTACAAGATATGGAATTTGTTCAATTTCATCCAACAGGAATTTATGGTCATGGAACTTTAATTTCAGAGGGTGTTAGAGGTGAAGGTGGATATTTGGTTAACTCGAAGGGCGAGCGGTTTATGGAGAGATACGCGCCAAATGCAAAGGATTTAGCATCTAGAGATGTAGTGAGTAGATCAATGTCTATTGAGATAAATGAAGGAAGAGGTGTTGGTAAAGAAAAAGACCATGTCCATTTACACTTAAGTCATTTAGATAAAAATATTATAGAAAGTAGACTTCCAGGAATTACGGAGGCAGCAAGATTATTTGCTAACGTTGATGTAACAAAAGAACCAATACCTGTTGTGCCTACTGTGCATTATAATATGGGAGGTATTCCTACTAATTATAAAGCAGAAGTTTTAACCGTTAATGGTTCTGAAAAAACGGTTCCAGGTCTTATGGCAATCGGAGAGGCTGCATGTGTTTCTGTTCATGGAGCAAATAGATTGGGTTCAAATTCATTGATTGATTTAGTTGTGTTTGGAAGGGCTGCAGCAATGAGAGCTGCAGAATTAGTAAAGCCTGGCACACCTCATGAAGAAGTAAGTGAAACTGAGACTGAAAAATGTTTAGCGAGATTTGATAAACTTAGAAATGCTAATGGAGAAACTAGTACCGCAGAACTTAGACTTTCAATGCAAAAGATCATGCAATCAAAATGTGCAGTTTTTAGAACAGATAAGACTTTAAAAGAAGGAGTTGATGAAATAAGAAAAGTTTATGATGGGATGGAGTCAATCTCAGTCAAAGATAAATCTTTAGTTTTTAATACAGATTTAGTTGAAACATTGGAATTTGATAATTTGATTAGACAAGCAATTACCACAGTTGATTCCGCTTATAATAGAAAAGAGAGTAGAGGTGCTCATGCTAGAGAAGATTTTCCTAAGAGAGATGATGAAAAATTTATGCAACATACTATTGCTTGGTGTAACGGAAAAGATACTAAAATTGACTATAGACCAGTTCATAAAACAACATTAACAAACGAGGTCCAATATTTTCCACCACAAGAGAGAGTTTATTAATGGTTCAAATTAATTTACCTGAAAATTCTAAAGTTCAAAAAGGTAAATATTACAAAGATACAACTGGATCGAAAAATATCAGAAAAGTTAATATTTATAGATGGGATCCATCAACTGGAGAAAATCCAAGAGTAGACACATATGAAGTTGATATGGACAACTGTCCTTCAAAAGTTCTAGATTTATTAAATAAAATTAAAAGTGAAATAGACCCATCACTAGCGTATCGAAGATCTTGCGCTCATGGTGTTTGCGGTTCTTGTGCTATGAATATGGATGGTAAGAATGGTCTTGCATGTACAACACCTCACTCTGAAATTGAAGGTGATATAAATATTTATCCTCTTCCACATTTAAAAGTTAAAAGAGATTTAATTGGGGATTTAAATGGACTTTATAAACAGTACCAGTCAATAGAGCCTTGGTTAAAAACTAATACTAAAGTTGAAACAACAGAAATTATTCAATCTAAAAAAGATAGAGAAAAATTAGATGGAGCGTACGAGTGCATCATGTGTGCATGCTGCTCAACATCCTGCCCAAGTTATTGGTGGAATGGTGACAAATATTTAGGGCCTGCTGTATTACTACAAGCGTACAGATGGATAGTTGATAGTAGAGATGACGAAAGAAAAGAGAGATTAAAAAAAGTAGCTGATGAGCTTAAGCTTTATAGGTGTCATACTATTATGAATTGTACTAATGCCTGCCCAAAGGGATTAAATCCAGCAAAAGCTATAGCAGAACTAAAAAAAATGTTAGTTACAGCTAATCTTTAAACAAAGCACTCTTCAAATTATTTGCTGCAGAAAGCATTGAAGGTAAGATTTTTTTTAAACCATCGATGTTTTTTCTACTCTTTGCTGTGTGAGTAGAAAGACAAAAACACAGTTCATTTTTATAATTTGTAATTGGCAAAGAAACACCTACCATTCCATTAAACCATTCTTCATCATCAAATGCATAACCTTGCTTATTAATTTTATTTAACTCTTTTTTAAACTGAGAAATATCAGTAATTGTATTTTTTGCTGATTTTGGTGTTTTAATATTATTAAAGATTTTTAATGCGTCTTCTTTTTTTATTGAAGAAAGATAAAGTTTTCCAGATGCAGAAGCATGCAATGGCAAATGATCACCAGCTTCCAGATTCAACTGCATTGGCCAATGAAATTCAATTCTGTCAAAATACACTAGTTTTGTTCCAATAGGTACTGACAAACTAACTGTTTCTTTAATTTCAGTTGTAAGTTTTCTCAAATAAGATCTCCTAAGAGTAAAGTTTGGTTCATAAGGCAAACTATGTAAGATTATATTTCTAATCTTTGGTCCTGGAATATATTTCTTATTACTGCTAGCAATTAAAAATTTCTCATCACACAAAGTTTCTATGTGTCGGTAAACAGTTGGTAATGGAATCTCTAATTTGTGAGATATTTTTTTTGCAGTAAAATTGTCTGGATCTAATAGAACTTCTTCAAGGATGTTTAAAATTCTTTTGGGTGAAGTTCTACTATTTGTATCACTCATAACTTTTAAGTTTTTTAACTAAAAAAATTAAGAAAGAACTGGAATTGTAAACTCTGGACCACTATTATCTTCCGACCATGTTACTGTTGCAGTTTTCAATTTAGTATAGAATCTTACCCCTTCAGGACCATGCATAGAATGATCCCCAAATAATGATCTCTTCCAACCACCAAAGCTATGGTACGCAACAGGTACAGGAATGGGAACATTTACTCCTATCATTCCAATTTTTGCATTTTCAGTGAAATGTTTTGCTATCATACCACTTTTTGTAAATACAGCAGCTCCATTTCCTAATTCATGATCATTNACTAATTTTAAAGCTTCTTCATAAGTATCTGTTGTCATCATNCTGAGNACNGGACCAAAAATTTCTTCTTTATAAATTTTCATATCNGGTTTTACANCTTCAAAAATGGTAGGACCTACAAAATATCCATTCTCATACCCTTGTAGTTTCATATTTCTTCCATCTGCAAGAAGCTTAGCTCCTTCTTTTTCACCCGTATCTATGTATCCCAAAACTTTTTCATAGTGAGCTTTGTTATTAAGTGGGCCAAAATCACTTTTTTCGTCTGTGTATGGTCCAACATTTAGTTTTAGTGTTTCTTCTAATAATTTAGTTTTTAAATTTTCAGCAGTCTTTTTTCCTACACAAACAGCAACAGAAATAGCCATACATCTCTCACCAGCAGACCCAAAAGCAGAGCCTATAATAGCGTCTGTTGTTTTATTAACATCTGCGTCAGGCATCACAACCATATGGTTTTTAGCTCCACCAAGAGCTTGAACTCTTTTATTGTTTTTTGTTCCTGTATGATAAACATATTCCGCAATTGGAGTCGAACCTACGAAACTAATCGCTTGAACATCTTTACTCTCTAGTAGAGTATCAACAGATTCTTTATCACCATTTACAACATTTAAAACACCCGGTGGCATACCAGCTTCAATAGCTAATTCTCCAAGTCTAATTGGACAACTCGGATCTTTTTCTGATGGTTTAAGTACAAAAGTATTTCCACATGCAATAGCAACTGGGTACATCCACATAGGTACCATTGCTGGAAAATTAAACGGAGTAATTCCAGCACAAACACCCAAGGGCTGTCTCATTGAATAAGAGTCAACATTAGTTCCCACACTTGCAGAGTGATCTCCTTTTAAAGAATCGGTGATACCAGTTGCATACTCAACAACTTCAATTCCTCTTTGAATAGAACCTTTTGCATCTGGAATAGTTTTTCCATGTTGTTCGGAAACCATTACAGCCATATCTTCCATATTTTTTATTAATAAATCTTTATATTTTGCTAAAATTCTTGCTCTGTTTATAGGTGTGGTTTTAGACCATTTTAAAAAAGCTTTCTTAGAGCTCTCTATAGCCATTTCAACAGTAGCTTTACTTGCTAATTCAACTTCTGCTATTTGTTCTCCAATAGCGGGGTTAAAAATTGGACCGGTTCTAGAATCTTTTACAGTAAAAACTTTTCCATCAATGAAATGACTAACTTTTTTCATACTTCTCCTTTTATATATAATTTAAAGTTATACTAGCTCAATTTTCTTTGCAATATATTTTTCCTTAAATGAGAAAAATATTATCAATTAAAAGCTTTCAGTTGTTGACTCCTAAAATTACTTAAGTTTAGATTAAGCATTAACAAATTAGATGAAAGAGAGAGGACCGTTTGATTAAAAGAGAAAATGTTCGTATTTGTGTTCCTAGATACTTGCAAATTGGCAAGGGTAGCTTGAATGAACTCCCCGATATAATAAAAATTTTAGGATCTATAAAATCATTACTAATTGTAACTGATAAACAAATGGTATCATTTGGTTATGTAAAAAAACTACAAGATGTTT
>JGI26380J51729_10000702_pt1 | contig 16955 bp, 14 predicted proteins | sample SaaInlV_165m_DNA_FD_51729 | JGI IMG/M metagenome (IMG submission 51729) | reverse complement strand
GGTTAAAGGCGAAATTTCCTACGGCGATGGTTATGGCGATACCCAGGATTTACCGTTCTTTCAGAATTTTTATGCCGGTGGCGTGCAAACGCTGCGGGGGTTTAATGATAATACCGTGGGTCCAAAAGATAGCCAAGGGCGACCTTGGGGTGGGTCAACCAAGGTGCTGGCTAATGCAGAACTGTTATTTCCAGTGCCCTTTTTTGAAGATAACCAATCGATGCGCTTAGGAACCTTTTTTGATGCGGGGATGGTCAGTGATGGCGGTTTTGATACCGAGTATATGCGATTTTCATTTGGCTTGTCGGGAACCTGGTTGTCGCCTTTTGGTGCGATTACGGTGAGTGCTGCGATGCCGATGAATACAAAAGAAACTGATGATGAGCAAAGATTTCAATTTTCCATGGGCTCAAATTTTTAAATTCAGTCAGAGGTTATGTTAAAATTTGTTCCAATCTAAGGTTATAAAAAAAAATTTAACTACGAAAAAATTTTGAGGATAAAATGAGTAGATATTTAGTGGTTGTAATGGGTTTGTTGCTGTTTTCAGGGGTGGCCAATGCGGAGTTAAAAATTGGTTATGTCAACATACTTAAAGTGCTGGATAAGGCGCCGCAAATGCAAATTGCGAAAAAAAGTTTAGAGAAAGAGTTTGCGCCCCGTGAGAAACACCTACAGGCTCAACAGAAAGAAATTAAAGCGTTAGAAGATAAATTAAAACGTGATGCCAGTATTATGAGCGAATCTGAAAAGCGCAAAATAGATCGTGAGATTCTGACCAAAACACGGGATGCAAAACGTTCTATGGGGGAATTCAGAGAAGATTTTTCTCGTCGTCGTAATGAGGAGTTGGAGAAATTACAACGACAAATTTACGAAGCCAGTCAGGCTTTAGGTAAAGAAGAGGGATTTGATTTGTTAATTCGTGATGGTGTGTTGTTTGTGGGTGAAAAGGCGGATGTCACTGAATTGGTTCAAAAGAAATTGGCGGCAATGAAAGGGAATTGAAGAGTATTGTAATCAAGGCGTATATTAACGCCGTTAATAAGGCGATATTTTTTACCGATAAATAAGGAAAATTGACGTTGGATATTCATGAAATTCAAGAGTTTTTGCCGCACCGCTACCCATTCTTAATGGTTGACCGGGTTGTTGAATGTGAGCCGGGTAAACGATTACTGGCCATTAAGAATGTAACGTATAACGAGCCCTTTTTTCAGGGACATTTTCCGCATCAGGCTATTATGCCGGGTGTTTTAATTATGGAAGCTTTAGCGCAAGCCACCGGTTTGTTAGCATCCAAGAGCGTTTCGATGAATTAGGACGTGGTGTGACCTATTATTTGGTGGGTTTAGATAAGGCGCGATTTAAACGTCCGGTTGTTCCAGGAGATCAGTTGCAATTAGAGGTTATCTACCTTAAAGATAAACGTAATATTTGGTCGTTTTCCTGCCGTGCAGAAGTCGATGGCGAATTTGTGGCCAGTGCTAACATTATGTGTGCAGCATCGAGGGCGGAGGATTGATAGAAAGTAGTGCTGTTGTTGACCGTAATGCTGAGATTGAAGAAGGGGTCTCTATTGGTGCTTTTTCAATTATTGGATCTGATGTTCAAATAGGAAAAGGGACGGTGATAGGTCCCCATGTGGTTATAAAAGGGCCCACCACTTTAGGTGAAGATAATCGAATTTTTCAATTCACCTCGATTGGTGAAGACCCGCAAGATAAAAAATATGCGCAGGAATTGACACGGCTAGAAATAGGCGATCGAAATACGGTGCGTGAGTTTTCAACGATTCACCGCGGAACACAGCAAGATCAATCCATAACCCAGATTGGAGATGATAATTTATTTATGGCTTATACGCATGTGGCACATGACTGCGTGGTAGGCAATCATGTGACGATGGCTAATGGCGCATCATTGGCGGGGCATGTGCGTTTAGATGATTATGCTATTTTAGGTGGGTTTACCTTGGTTCACCAGTTCACCAAAATTGGTCGGTTAAGCTTTTCGGCTATGGGCAGTGCAATTACCCAAGATGTTCCTCCTTTTGTCATGGTGGGTGGGCGACCGACACGTCCGCATGGTATTAATTCTGTGGGTATGGAGCGTTCTGGCTGCACCCCTGAAGTGACGCAACAAATAAGACGGGCCTATAAAATTTTGTATAAATCTAACTTAAAGTTAGAAGATGCTATTGATGAAATGGAAGAAATAGCGGGTGAGTGTACAGAATTGTCTCATATGGTTAATTTCTTNCGTAATGTCACACGTGGCATTCTTCGTTAATTTGCGTGGATCTAGACACGTCAATTGTTGCCGGTATTGATGAGGTAGGGCGAGGCTGTATTGCCGGCCCAGTTGTGGCGGCTATTGTTATTCTAGACCCTGCTAATCCCATAGCAGGGCTTAAGGACTCAAAGACTATTTCTCCTAGGCGGCGTACATTACTGTCACAGTGTATTTTAGAGAAGGCTTTAGATTGGAGTATAGGACGCGCCGAAGTCAGTGAGATAACCTCGATAAATATTCTACAGGCAACGTTATTAGCGATGCANCGGGCCTATCAGGGCTTGCACATCACCCCTGATTGGGTTTGGGTGGATGGTAACCGTTACCCGGAAATTCCTTGTCAAGGGGACTCAGTTGTACAAGGGGATCGATTNATTGCTGAGATATCAGCAGCCTCTATTATTGCAAAAGTACACCGTGATCGGGAGATGAATTTTTATGACGTTCTTTTTCCGGGGTATTGTTTTTCCAAACACAAGGGTTATCCGACCCAGCACCATGTGCAACAGCTCAAGGCTTTAGGGGTAACTGCCGTTCATAGGCCTACGTTTACCCCCGTTAATCGTTTAATTATTAAGGCAATGTAGAGCAGTCGNCGTCATTGATGGAGTGCTGAANTTGTCTGTCTTTTCATTCATTTAATCAAAGGTATAGGATAGATACAGTGGCGGTGGCAGTTGATTTTATTCATTTAAGGGTTCACTCGGAATTCTCATTGGTTGATGGCATCGTTAAAATTAAGCCATTGATGGGGCGTCTGACTGAGTTGGCTATGCCAGCTGTGGCATTAACAGAACAAAGTAACTTATTCTCATTAGTTAAATTTTACTGTGCCGCACAAAAGGCCGGGATTAAGCCCATTATAGGGGTTGATATTTGTCTTTATAATGATGCTGATTGTACNGCACCCTTCAGGATGACNTTGTTAGCACAGAATTATAGGGGTTATATGAATCTGTCTGCTTTGATTTCACGTGCCTATCAGGAAGGTCAATATCAGGGTGTCCCTATGATTAAGGCTGAGTGGTTAAGCGCCTTATCTGAAGGGTTGATTGTACTTTCAGGTGCGCAAGAAGGCGATATTGGACAGGCGTTAGTCGCTGGAAATTATGACCGAGCAGCGTGTTTGGCTAAACAGTGGCAAGCGGTCTTTCCGAGTCGTTTTTATTTGGAAATTCAACGGCTTGGAAAGGCCGGTGAAGAAAGTTATATCAACCGTGTGTTATCGCTGGGGGCCAAGTTTTTACTGCCTGTGGTAGCAACCAATAATGTTAGGTTCTTGAAGGCTGAACAATTTAATTCTCATGAAATACGGGTTTGTATCAACCAAGGGCGTGTGCTTGATGATAGCCGAAGACCTAAAGAGTATACCTCGCAGCAATATCTCCGCAGTACCGAAGAAATGGTTGAGCTATTTGCTGATATCCCAGAGGCTTTAGAAAATACGGTAGAAATTGCAAAGCGCTGTAACTTAGAGTTGACACTGGGCAAGAGTTTTTTACCTGATTTTCCAGTGCCTGAAGGGTTGACGCTCGCGGAACATTTTATCGCGTTGTCAAATCAAGGACTGGCAGAGCGTCTTAAAAAAATTTTTACAGATAAACATGCAGCCTCAAATGAACAGGTTCAGGTTTATCAAAAACGACTTGATGACGAGTTGGGCGTTATCATTGAAATGGGTTTTCCCGGTTATTTTTTAATTGTTGCCGACTTTATTCAATGGGCAAAGGATAATGCCATTCCCGTGGGTCCTGGGCGTGGTTCTGGCGCGGGCTCCTTGGTGGCCTATGTTTTGAATATTACCGATTTGGACCCGATTGAATTTGATTTGTTGTTTGAGCGTTTTTTAAATCCTGAGCGGGTTTCAATGCCGGATTTTGATGTGGATTTTTGTATGGACCGGCGTGATGAGGTGATCGCCTATGTGGCACAGCGTTATGGTCGGGATCATGTGTCACAGATTATAACCTACGGTACGATGGCGGCAAAAGCGGTTGTTCGTGATGTGGGTCGAGTTTTAGGGCATTCGTATGGGTTTGTTGATCATTTAGCTAAATTGATTCCTTTTGAATTAGGCATGACATTGACCAAGGCGCTGGAAGATTCAGAGGCGCTCCGGGAATTATATGAAACGAATGAAGATGTTAAATCTTTAATTGATTATGGTCTTTCTTTAGAGGGCACCGCAAGGAATGCGGGCAAACATGCCGGCGGTGTGGTTATTTCACCTACGCCGTTAACTGACTTTACCCCACTTTATTGTGAGCAGGGGGGCGATAATTTAGTGACCCAATTCGATAAGGACGATGTTGAAAGTGTGGGTCTAGTCAAGTTTGATTTTTTAGGATTACGTACCTTAACGATTATCGATTGGGCGGTTCAGGCAATCAATGAAAAACGTCAACAAAATGATTTGCCGGTTCTTGATATTACTGAATTACCGTTTGATGATATAGAAACATTTGAATTGTTGAAAAGGGGTCAGACCACGGCTGTTTTTCAATTGGAATCGCGTGGTATGAAAGAATTGATCAAGAAACTACGCCCAGATTGTTTTGACGATATTATTGCCTTGGTTGCACTCTTTCGTCCGGGACCGTTGGAGTCTGGGATGGTTGATGATTATATTAATGTAAAACATGGTGCGAAGGCTGAGTATGCTCATGTATTGCTTGAGCCTATTTTAAGCGCCACGAATGGGGTGATTTTATATCAGGAGCAGGTCATGCAAATAGCGCGTGAATTGGCAGGCTATACGCTGGGCGGAGCAGACTTGTTGAGACGTGCCATGGGCAAGAAGAAGGTCGAGGAAATGGCGGAGCAGCGTGCTATTTTTACCCAAGGTGCTGTGAATAATAATATTGAGAAGAGTGTTGCGAGCTATATTTTTGATCTTATGGAAAAGTTTGCGGGCTATGGTTTTAATAAGTCACATTCAGCGGCTTATGCTTTAGTTGCGTATCAAACGGCGTGGTTGAAAAGTCATTATCCAGCCCTTTTTATGGCATCAGTCTTATCATCGGATATGGATAATACTGATAAGGTCGTTCTCTTAGTTGAAGAATGCCGGGCGATGAAATTAACGTTATTACAACCCGATATTAACAGTTCTCAGTACCGGTTCAGTAATGACAGTGAAGGGCGAATTGTTTATGGCATCGGGGCGCTTAAGGGCGTAGGGCAGTCTGCGATCGAGGCATTATTACAGGAGCGGGAAACAAATGGTTCCTTTAAGGGGCTTTTCGATTTGTGTCAGCGGGTCGATCTCAGGCGGGTCAATAAACGCGTTCTGGAAGCCCTTACCAAGGGCGGTGCATTTGATGTGTTTGGCGCTAATAGAGCGGCCTATTTAGTGGATTTGGCGGCGGCCTTGAAGTCAGCTGAACAATTTCAAAAAATGCAGAGAACCGGACAAAACGATTTGTTTGGTTTAGTTTCTGATGTTTCGAATATCAGCGATTCTGGAAGTCAGCAAGGGGTTCAGCCTTGGTCCGAAGAAGAGCGGTTAAATGCTGAAAAACAAGTGCTGGGGTTTTATTTGACCGGGCATCCGTATCATCAATACCGTAAGGAGTTAGCGAATATTACCCACGGTAGTATTGCTGAGTTACAGGGAAAAATTAAACAAACGTATGGGAAAGCGGTCGCCCGAGTTGCTGGATTGGTGACGGATTTACGAACCCGGCAGACACGTAAAGGAAAGATGATGGCTTTTGCTGTTTTAGATGATTGTACCGGACGTTTGGAAATTGCCGCTTTTTCAACGGTTTATGAGCAGTGTAAAGCATCATTGGAAGTCGGTCAGCTCATTGTTGTGGAAGGCGGTCTGGCTATTGATGATTATTCGGGAATGTTAAGATTAACGATTGAATCACTTTATAGTATTGATGAGGCGAGAGCAGAATTTTCTCGTCGATTGGTTTTGATAGGCTCGAGTGCTTTTTCAGATGATTTAATAGTGGAAAAAGTAGCGAATTTGGAGGCGGTTATTCAACCCTTCAGAGGCGGGCGTTGTCCAGTGGTCATTGATTATAAAACGAAAGTGGGTGATGCCGGAGAGAATGTCCGGTGTCTGGTGCAGTTAGGCGATAGTTGGCGTATTTTTCCAACCAATGCGGTTTTAAAGTTGTTGGATCAAACAGGACTATTTATATCGGTAACTGTGGAGTACTAATAAGTATAGCGTCTTGAAGGGGTTGGGTACTCATGGTGAGTACCCAACCCCTTTTTTTGGTTAGTTTAGCGGTTTTATTTCGTGTTTTTACTTGTGTCAGGTGAGCGGCTTGAATCTTTTTTATCAACTTGTGAAGTTGACTGAGGTGCTGGAGCCGCCTTGGGTGTCGGNGCCGCTTGAGGAGCCGGTGCTACCTGAGGTGCTGGAGCCGCCTTGGGTGTCGGAGCCGCTTGAGGAGCCGGTGCTACCTGAGGTGCTGGAGCCGCCTTGGACGTCGGGGTTACTTGAGGNGTCTCAGTCGGCTGAGAGGCCTCGGGCGTGACTGGGTTTGTCTTAGCCGTGTTATTGCGATTTGCTGACGGANCGCGGTTATTTCGACGACGGTTACGGTTTCGTCTAGGATACGGTCGTTTTTCTTCCGTTTTGTTGGGAGCAGTTGATTCAGTGGGTGTGTTGTCTGTCGTCTTATTTTCTGATTTATTTTCAGGGTGACTGGTATTTGCCGGTAGCGGGCTGCTGTCAGGGGTATTGGCAGGATTCTTTTTTGCTGTAGTGCTTGCAACGGTAGCAGATGAAGCGGTGCTTTCACGGTTCTCGGTGTTGCGAGTGTTTCGATTATCTCGGTTGCTTCGATTGTTACGATTGCTGCGGGTGTTTTGGTTGCTACGGATGCTGGGCTCTGTTACGTTGCCGCGGTCATCATTAGCCGATTCTACTATGTTCCCGCGGTTCTCTTCTGTAACAGCGGTCTCTGGAGTGTTACGGTTAGGTGATGGGCTGCGATTGGCTTGATTATTCCGATTATTGCGGTTATTGCGGTTATTGCGGTTATTGCGATTTGCATTACGTGGGCGTCGCTTAGAGGGGGTATGTTTTTTCTCCTCGTCAGTAGCGCCTCTTACGTAACCGTCTTCAAAGTGTGTAGGTTCCTGAGGTATCTTGTTCGTTGTTGAACTGTCAGATTTGCCAAATAAGCGTTTAAAGAATCCAACTTTTACAGGCTCTGTTTTTTCAGGAGCCGGTGATTCTGGAAGGAAATTTTTGATTGCCGTATTGTCGTTACTTACAGGTGCTTTTTGGGCAAAATCAGGGATGTTAATTGTTTCACTCTGGATGTTTTCATAACTTTGGACATCTTCGTCAGGGTCGGTAGCTTTAATGCGTTCTAGTTCATACGCAGGGGTTTCCATGTGTTTGCTGGGAAGAATAACAATACCCACTTGTAAGCGTTGTTCAATTTGTTCAATGATTTGTCGTTTTTCATTGAGTAGAAAGGTGGCGGACTCAATAGGCAGATGAATAATGACCTTAGCGGTAGCCGGTTTCATTGCTTCTTCTTCAATTAATCGTAATACTGAAAGCGCAACAGATTCTACATTTCTAATAGCGCCTTGTCCTTCACACCGCGGACAGGTGAGTTGCGTCGATTCGCCGAGTGACGGTTGAATGCGTTGGCGGGACATTTCTAATAAACCAAAGCGTGAAATGCGGCTGGTTTGAATACGAGCACGGTCAATCTTGAGTGCATCTCGCAGACGGTTTTCAACAGCGCGTTGATTTTTATTAGCCATCATATCGATAAAATCAATGACAAAAAGACCGCCTAGATCCCGGATCCTAAATTGTTTGGCAATTTCGTCAGCAGCTTCAAGGTTGGTATTCAGTGCGGTTTCTTCAATATCACTGCCTTTAGTTGATCGTGCGGAGTTGATGTCAACGGAAGTTAATGCTTCTGTGTAGTCAATGATGATTGAGCCACCGGAAGGCAGAGGTACTTCGCGTGAATAAGCCAGTTCAATTTGTGATTCTATTTGATAGCGGTTAAATAACGGTACGCTTTCATTGTATAGCTTGGCTTTAGGAAGAAAGGCCGGCATAACCTGTGTTAAAAAGGACTGAACAAGGTTAAATGACTCAGGATCATCAACGATTATTTCATCAATATCATTACGCAAGTGATCGCGCAGTGCCCGAATAATAACATTGCTTTCTTGAAAGATTAGAGCGGGTGCCTTTTTCTCCTGCGCCGTTGTTTCAATCGCATTAGCAAGTTTCACTAAATAGTCTAAATCCCATTGCAATTCTTCAGTGTTTTTTCCACAGCCCGCAGTGCGGACAATAACGCCCATATCTTCAGGAATAACGAGATCAGCCATTGCTTCACGGAGTTCATTGCGCGTATCCCCTTCAATACGACGCGAAATACCGCCCGCTTTCGGGTTGTTCGGCATAACGACGAGGTAGGTCCCTGCAAGACTCAAATAGGTGGTCAGTGCTGCGCCTTTATTACCACGCTCTTCCTTTTCTATCTGGACCACAATCTCCTGACCTTCTTTAAGTGTTTCCTTAATCTTAGATCGTGAGTTGCCACTGTATTTAGGTGCAATTTCCTTGAAGGGTAAAAAACCATGTTTGCCATCAGTATAGTTAACAAAAACGGCTTCTAAGCTGGGTTCTACACGAGTGATAATACCCTTATAGACGTTGGATTTTTTTTGTTCTTTTGATGGTATTTCAATATCGAAGTCATAAAGGCTTTGCCCGTCGACTAAAGCAACGCGCAATTCTTCTGATTGCGTAGCGTTGATAAGCATTCTTTTCATTATGTATGTCCTTGTTCATCCTGCTCCATTTAATTCATGTTCTAATGGTCAATTCACAACGTAGTTAACGTTGGTGGCTGGGGCTGTGTTTTTCTTTGTCAACTTTCATCGTTATAATGTCTGTAAACCTTAAAGGTTTCATCTCATTAGCTCTGTGCTAATGGGTTATGGAAAGTCTGTCGCTGCCGCTGAGTATTTGTAACTGAGCGGGTTGCAGCGCTTTAAAAACAACAAGACCCCTAAGCAGGACGCTTGTTTTCACTCATCTCGGGTAGAGTGATAAAACCCAAATTCTTTTATGTTGAGGCTATAACGTAGTCATGTGGAAGAGAGAGTTCAAGTGTTTAATTTTTTACCACATTGGTTAGCTTCTTGCCGGTTCGTTTTTTTAGTCGACAGGCTATAAGCTTGAAATCCGTTATAAATAAGCCCACGACAAGCCTTTTGAGCTTGAATTATTCGTAAACCTTGATCATTTACTCTCTAACACCCCAATATACCAATATAATAGTATTACAGCAATTTAAATCGTTGATTTGCTGTATTATTGTTAATTATTAACTACAGCGCGCATAGAACGTGTAATGATCGTTTATAGTGGTTTTGGGTGCAAATAGACTTTTTTTGGTTTTTTCAGATAAAAAATATAGATTTTTGAATAAATGGCAAACAATATTCTTGGTAGTACACAGAACGTTCAGTATGTAGAAATCGGTGAGAAACATGAGGGACAGCGGGTTGATAACTTTTTAATTGCTGTCTTAAAGGGGGTTCCCAAAAGTCGGATTTACCGAATGCTTCGAAAGGGTGAAGTGCGGGTTAATAAAAAACGGTGTAAAGCGACAGTACGTCTCGCAATGAATGATTTAGTACGGATCCCCCCGGTGCGTATGGATATTCAAACAGACAAGGTGTTTGTTCCGCAGCGCTTGCGGCACAGTTTAGTCGATGATATTTTGTATGAAGACGCGAGTTTATTGGTTCTTAATAAACCGTCTGGGTTTCCTGTGCATGGTGGCAGTGGCGTTCGGTCTGGAATAATTGAGGGTTTACGCGAAATTCGTCCGGATCACCGTTTTTTGGAGTTGGTGCATCGACTGGATAAGGATACATCAGGGTGTTTGATTGTTGCTAAAAAACGCAGCGCACTGCGAAAATTGCACGAATATTTTCGGGGTGATGGTGTTTCCAAAACGTATTTAGCGTTATTGGTGGGAGTCTGGCCACAACAAAAACAGTGGGTTGACGTGCCGTTATTGAAAAATATCAGCAAGGGCGGCGAGCGTATGGTTGTTGTCAGTCCTCAAGGTAAGTCTGCTGAAACGGCATTCAGGCGGTTAGGGGTTTATAAAACTGCGACCTTAGTTGAGGCGCGGCCTAAAACGGGGCGGACCCATCAGATTAGAGTCCATGCGAAATGGCTGGGGCACCCCATTGTTGGTGATGAGCGGTATGGTGACACGGAGAGTGTTAACGCATTTAAAGCAAACGGTTTCGATCGATTAATGTTACATGCGCATCAACTGACCTTTAAACACCCGGAAACAGAGCAACCTTTTACTGTGACGGCCGAGTTACCTACGAAAATAACAACGTTGTTAACGCGATTATGAAACGGGAGGATAATAAATGGCTGTTTTAATTTATTTAGGCCGTCCTTATGAGTGCTGAGGTTTAAATTAGGATTGTCGGACTAGATTTTCTAGAGGCATTCAAAATGAAGTTGATCTTTATAGGTTTGTGCTATGCTCCGTTTTTTTTGACGGACGGGTTGTGACGCAGTTATAGCGTGGGTAAGGGGTCATTTAAATTTAAGTTAAGAAAGGCGGTTACCTTTAAATCGGTTTCCAGCCGGTTTTTTACGCACTATTCTTTGTGAATAATTGAAATTTTAGGTTAAGAAGGTGATAAATGAGTGAGGAAAACACAAAGCAAACACTGGCTTCGAGTGAGGGTAATCATGCTTGGGAGAAGTCATTAATTGAGAAACTGGCGTTAGCGGGAGTCACCGAGCAACGTAGAGCCCGACGCTGGGGAATCTTTTTTAAATTAGCGATGATGACTTATTTGGTGGTTTTGTTAGTTATTAGTATGGGGCCGCGGTTAAACATAGGAATACAGAGTGTTGAAAAGCATACGGCGGTTGTTGATGTTTCCGGAATGATTATGCAAGGGGCTGATGCAAATGCTGCTAATATTATTCAAGGTTTGCGTGCTGCTGCTGAAGATGAGATGACGCAGGGCATTATTGTCCGTTTGAATACGCCGGGAGGAAGTCCTGTGCAGTCCGCCTATGTTTTTGAGGAAATTGTTGCAATCAGAGCACAATACCCTGATTTACCTGTTCATGCGGTGGTGACTGATATGTGTACTTCAGGTGGCTATTATATTGCTGCAGCCGTTGATAAGATTTTTGTTAATCCTGCCAGTGTTGTGGGTTCAATAGGTGTCATTATGGAAGGCTATGGCTTTGTAGATACCTTGGAAAAATTAGGTGTTGAACGCCGCGTGATGACGGCAGGTAAGCATAAGGCCATGTTGGATTCCTTTGCGCCGGTTAATAGCGCTGAAAAGGCGCATGCACAGCATTTGCTTGATCAGGTTCACCAACAATTTATTGCCGCTGTTAAAAAAGGGCGAGGTGAGCGGTTGAAGGTGACCGATGACATGTTTTCGGGATTGGTCTGGACCGGTCAGGAAAGTGTTGCTTTGGGATTGGCTGATGGAATCGGACATGATCGTTCGGTTGCAAAAGATATCATTGGTGCAGAAAAATTAGTAGATTTTACACCGCGGGAACAATTTCTTGAGCGGTTAGCAACTAGAATTGCCAGTTCAGTGGGTGAAATGCTGACCGGTGTTAATCGTACGGGTTGGTTGCAATTGTAATGGTCGTTGATTGAATAATGGAAGGCATTTTTTTACGGTGTGTATTAATTGCGAATGTATGAAATGAATATATTTCAAACAAAAAATACACGGTTATTGAATTTTGTATTGAATTCGAGCATAATTGCCTTCCTTTCGGGAACATTGCTCGAAAGTCTCTATGGTAACTGTGTCGGTCCTCTCGCAACGATACGCTGTAAACCCCGTCAGGCCCGGAAGGGAGCAGCGGCAGCAGCTTATTCGTGTGCCGGGATGTGGCTGGCGCAGTTTCCACCCATGACACCCGTTTTGTTCTTATTTCTTCTATTCAACCGTCATGACTTATCAAGCACTAGCGCGAAAATGGCGACCTCAGGGTTTTAATGAGATTGTTGGCCAAGAGTCGGTTGTTAAGTCATTGATGAACGCTCTGAAGTCTGATCGTTTACATCATGCCTATTTATTTACCGGTACGCGCGGTGTGGGTAAAACAACAATAGCGCGCGTGCTTGCAAAAGCACTAAATTGTGAGGATATTCAAGCGGCTAATCCGTGTGGTCAGTGTTCGGTTTGCCGTGATATTGATGATGATAAGTATATTGATTTTCTAGAAATAGATGCAGCATCGAGAACTAAGGTTGAGGATACTCGGGACTTGATTGATAATATTCAGTATGCACCTAGTCGCGGGCGTTATAAGGTTTATCTGATTGATGAAGTGCATATGTTATCGGGACATAGCTTCAATGCCTTATTGAAGACGTTGGAAGAGCCGCCTGACCATGTAAAGTTTCTCCTAGCAACGACGGACCCGCAGAAAATACCGGTGACGGTATTGTCGCGGTGCTTGCAATTCAGCTTGAAGCATTTAACTGTTAATCAATTAACAGACCAAATGAAGACCATTTTACAGAAAGAAACAATTGCTTATGATGCCCCTGCGCTAGCGCTCATTGCCCATGTTGCCGCAGGCAGTATGCGTGACGGATTAAGTCTTTTAGATCAGGCGATTGTTTTTGGAGAAGGTCAAGTTTCAGTTGCCCATGTGCAGTCCATGTTGGGTACGGTAGGGAGTCAGGCCGTTGGAGAATTGTTATTGACGGTGGCGGCTAATGATCCTGCTGGAGCATTACAAAAGGTTGCTGAAATGGCAGACTTTTCTTCTGATTTTGATTCAGTGTGTGCCAGTGTGATTCGAATATTGCACCGAACTGCATTGGCTCAAGTGGTTCCAGAGACATTGGTATTAGCAGAATCCAGAGAAGTTGTTGAGAACTTGGTTGCAGCTTTCACGCCGGAAGAGGTTCAATTGTATTATCAGATTGCCTTAACGGGGCGAAAGGATTTGCAGTTAGCCGTGGATTTACGCAGTGGTTTTGAGATGTTATTGCTTCGAATGTTGGCATTTAGACCGATAGGCTCCGTCAGCACAGGTGCTGAGCAGAACTCTGGCGTTGCGCCGGTATCGGTTAAAACGATTGTGAAGCAGCAGGCGTCTAAAAGTGTTGAGGAGACAGCTAAGTCTTATGGGGCGGATGACTGGCTGGTGATGGTGGGTGCAATGAACTTGGGTGGGATGGCGCGAGAGTTAGCAAACAATTGTATTTTGGCCTCCTTGACAGACGACCAATGTCGTTTGATGCTGGATGAGCGCTTTAAAGAATTACACGGTAAAAAAACCGAACAATCTTTATTGAAGGCATTACAAGGTTATTTGGGGCGGTCAGTTAAATTGGTGATTCAGACGCAATCGTTAGCACATACCACAACACCGGCAGTATTAATTAATGAGCAAATAAAAAGTCGGCAACAGGCCGCAGAACAAGCAATTGATGATGATAAAGCGGTTAGGGCGTTAAAGGACAGGTTTTCAGCGCACGTCATACCGGGAACGATAGAACCTGTTAAAAGCAGTGAGGAAAAGCAATGAAAAATGAATTAGGGGGCTTGCTACAACAAGCTCAGAAAATGCAGGAGAACTTTCAGAAAACCCAAGATGAATTGGCGCAAATGGAAGTTAAAGGAGAGTCAGGTGGTGGCTTGGTAACCTTGGTGATGACGGGCAAGCGTGCTGTAAAAACCGTTTCAATTGATGACTCTTTATTGGCGGATGATAAGGATATGTTAGAAGATTTAGTGGCGGCGGCCATTAATGATGCCGTGAATAAAGTTGCTAAATTGAAGCAGGAGAAAATGGCGGGCATGACAGCGGGTTTTCCAATGCCTCCAGGATTTAAAATGCCCTTTTAATGCACCAGTCAGGATTATTAAATGATTTGATCCAAGCCTTATGCTGTTTGCCGGGGGTGGGTCCTAAGTCGGCACAACGGATGGCCTTTCATTTATTACAAAAAGATCAACGCGGCGGTATTCAACTGGCGGAAACATTATTAAAGGCAATTGACCAAGTGGGGCATTGTCAGCAATGTCGAACGTTGACTGAGTATGAGGTGTGCCATCTTTGTGCCAGTTCCTCTCGTGATGAGACGGTTTTGTGTGTTGTAGAAACACCTGCCGATGTCTGGGTTGTTGATCAATCGGCCGTGTTTCGAGGCAAGTTTTTTGTTTTGCATGGCAGACTCTCACCGTTGGATGGAATTGGGCCCGACGAGTTGGGTTTTGATTTGTTAGCGCAGCGGTTAACTCTGGGGCTTGTTAAAGAAATTATTTTGGCAACGAATGCCACGGTTGAAGGGGAAGCGACGGCCCATTTTATTAGTGAAATGGCGCGCCGGCAAAATATTACGGCGACACGCATTGCGCACGGAGTGCCGATGGGCGGGGAGTTGGAATATATTGACGGTGGAACCTTAGCGCATGCTTTTAATGGGCGTCGGGAATTATAAAAGGGAGGCGTGAAATGAGTGATTGTTTGTTTTGCAAAATGGTTCGGGGGGAAATCGTTCCGGATATCGTTTACGAAGATGCGAATGTTTTAGCATTTAATGATATTAACCCACAGGCACCGGTACATATTTTAGTGATCCCGAAACAACATATTGCAACTTTAAATGCGTTGTCTGACAAAGCGCTGGCCGGTGAATTACTAACGCGATGTGCATTGATAGCAGATCAGCAAGGGTTGGCGGAGAATGGCTACCGTACGGTGATTAATTGTAATGATCAGGGTGGTCAAGAGGTTTATCATTTACATCTGCATTTACTTGGCGGTCGGCAACTGTGTTGGCCGCCCGGTTAGCGCTGGGGTAGACTCAAGTTAGAGGTTCATTTTCTCTTTTAATTTTAAGTAGCGGTGGTAACGCGTTTTACTGATGCTCTGGTCTTCAACAGCTTGTCGAACGGCGCAGCCTTTATCCTTTTGGTGTTGGCAATCATTAAACTGACAGGTATCAATAAAGGGTTGGAATTCTCTAAAACCATACGCTAACTGCGCTTCAGAGAGTCCTGCAAGACCAAAAATAGCCACACCCGGGCTGTCGATAAGGGCGCCTCCTGAGGGTAAGTGATAAAGGGTTGCCGCGGTTGTGGTATGTCGGCCGTGTGCATTTGCTGTAGATAAGGTGTTTGTTTTAAGTGCCTTGTCAGGAATTAGAGCATTGGTCAGTGATGATTTACCAACACCTGATTGTCCGGCTAAAATGCTGGTTTGATTAGCCAGTGCGTCGGTGAGGGTTGTTAAGCCTTCGCTAGTCGCCGCACTTACAGAGTGCAGTGTATAGCCCATGTCTTGGTAGTGTGTTAATTCTTGAGTAATGCGTTGGCGTTCAGAGGTGGGGGTCAGGTCAATTTTATTAAAGACTAATTCGGCACTAATATTACGATTTTCACAAACGGCCAGATATTGGTCAATGAGTAAAAAGTCGCAGTGGGGTTCTGTGGCAAAGACGACGATAACTTTGTCGATATTGGCCGCAACGGGACGTGTTTTACCCTGACGAGCAGGTCTTGTTAAGACGGAGCGGCGGGGCAGTAATTCAGCNACCCGGCCCTGATCGGAGCCGGTTTTCTCCCATAAGACCCGATCGCCGACGGCGGCAACCCCGAGTTGTCGCCGTGTTTGGCAAATGATCGTTTTCCCTGCATGTTCAACGGCAAGTCCTTTGCCTAAGTGAGAAATAACCAGGCCTTCTAAAAGATCAGCCATTTAAGGCATCAGGGTCCAGGTGGGCAATGCGAATAGCCGCCGGTGGGTGGCTATAGTGAAAGGCGGAATAAAGCGGGTCAGGCGTTAAGGTGTTCGCATTTTCACGATACAGTTTAACCAAGCCGCTGATCAGCATGGATGCTTTGGCATTGTTAGCCGCAAAATCATCGGCTTCAAATTCAAACTTACGCTGAAAAAAGGCACTGATGGGCTGAATGAAAAAAGTAAATACCGGAGAAACCAACATAAATAATAACAAGGCGGCAGCGTTAGAAGGTTCAGAAATTCCTAAGCCTTGAAAAAACCAATCTTGTTCAATGAGCCAGCCTAAAACACCGAGGCTGACAAGAGTCATAACCGAAGTTGCTACGAGCATTTTGATGACGTGTTTGCATTTAAAATGACCCAGTTCATGAGCCAGTACCGCTTCTAATTCTTCATCGTCCAGTGATTCGATCAGGGTGTCAAAAAAGACGATACGTTTGTTATTACCGATGCCGGTAAAATAAGCATTGCCATGGCCTGAGCGGCGAGAACCATCCATGATAAAGATGCCTTGGCTGTTAAAACCGCAACGCTCAAGTAATTGTTGAATACGATCTTTGAGNGGGCCATCCTCTAACGGGGTGAATTTGTTNAATAAGGGCGCAATGACGGTTGGAAATAACCAGCTCATGAGCAGTGAAAAACCCATTAAAATAGCCCATGCCAGTAGCCACCAATAAGTACCAACGCTATTCATAACCCAGAGGATGAGTGCCAGAATAGGTAGACCGATGAGTAGCATTAAAAAAATCTGAATGAATTGGTCTTTAGCAAATTGAAAGGGCGTGCTGCGATTAAAACCGAATTTATCTTCGATGACAAAGGTTTGGTAAATACTGGTGGGTAATTCCAAAACGTGCATAAT
>JGI26380J51729_10000701_pt1 | contig 16967 bp, 16 predicted proteins | sample SaaInlV_165m_DNA_FD_51729 | JGI IMG/M metagenome (IMG submission 51729) | reverse complement strand
ATCAGCTAAAGTTAACTTAATTCCTTTTAACCCTTTTCCAGAGTCTCAATACAAAACATCAAGCCATGCAACTATTGATAAGTTTCAAGATGTCCTCTTTCAAGCAGGCATAAGAACTACAACGAGAAGAACAAGAGGTGATGATGTTGATGCAGCATGTGGTCAATTAGCTGGAAAAGTTTTAGACAAGAGTAGAAGAAATGCTGAGCGGAATAGATTACTATCCTAAAAGGAAAAAACAACTTAAAGGAAAACTCTTCTGGTTTTTTTTGTTATTTATAATTTTATTAGGTATGTGGTATTATTTTAAGGATTTAGAGTTACCTGAAGGAAACTCAAGTTCAATCATCATAAGTCGACCAGTTGAAGATAATGAAGCGGAATCTTTGATAGCAAATCAAATCGATGCAGTCAATCAAGATGACGAATTGATTTCTGAAGTAACAATTATTAATAGTGAAAGTCTGGATGAAGTAATTAGTAATTATGAAGCAAATACACAAAATTAATCGAAGATTATCTAAGCAAATATTTGTGGGCAATGTTGCTATTGGGGGNGATGCTCCAATTAGCGTTCAGAGTATGACTAATACGGATACTTGTGATGTAGACTCTACAGTGAAACAAATACTTTCTCTTGAGGATGCAGGAGCTGATTTGGTTCGGGTTTCAATTCCTACTATGGATGCAGCAGAGGCGTTTAAAAAAATAAAAGAGAGCGTCAATATTCCTTTAATTACTGATATTCATTTTGATTATAAGATTGCTCTAAAGGTTGCAGGATATGGCGCTGATTGCTTAAGAATAAATCCAGGAAATATTGGAAAAGAGGATCGAATTAAAGAGGTTGTTGCTTCAGCAAAAGACAACGGCATACCAATTAGAATTGGTGTTAATGCTGGCTCTCTTGAAAAGGACCTTCAAAAAAAATATACCGAGCCAACACCCGAGGCAATGGTTGAGTCTGCATTCAGACATGTTGATATACTTGATAGGCTTAACTTTGAAAACTTTAAGGTTTCATTGAAGGCATCAGAAGTATTTATGACTGTGTTTGCCTATCGTCAACTTGCCTCACAAATTGATAACCCACTACATCTTGGTATAACTGAGGCTGGATCTTTTCGCTCTGGCGCTGTCAAATCTTCAATTGGAATGGGTTTGCTTTTAAGTGAAGGAATTGGGGATACTATTCGTGTCTCGCTTGCCTCTGATCCTGTTGATGAAGTCAAGGTGGGTTTTGATATTTTAAAGTCACTTCATTTAAGAAAAAAAGGGGTTAATTTAATTGCCTGCCCATCATGTTCTAGGCAAAAATTTGATGTAATCTCTGTTGTCAATGAACTTGAATCACGTCTTGAGGATATTACTGAGTCAATAGATGTCGCTGTGATTGGTTGCGTTGTTAATGGTCCTGGTGAAGCCAAAGAGGTTAGCGTAGGTCTTACGGGCGGTTCTCCAAACTTACTCTATATTGATGGCAAAACTCACAGCAAGGTGGATAATGAATCATTAGTAGATACTCTTGAGTCGCAGATTAGAAGGCAGATTCCTATTTCCAACGTTTAACCCGTTTAAACGCTTTATATTTATAGATAGTAATAATTACGTAGTATCCAATTATTGCAGAAACAATTGAGGTAATTATTCCGCCTATCCATAAAGCAATTGTTGCATTTCCAAAATTATCCATTAGGTAAGAAAATGTAAACTCAAACTTTGGATCCATTTGAATTCCCATGATTGAAGCNCCTAACTTATAAGTAAAGTAATAGAATGGAACCATGGTAATAGGATTATTGACCCAAACAACAAGGATCGAAAGTAGAATATTTGCAGAAAAAACAACTGAAAAAATTGCAACTAAAAGGGTATGAGCAGGAATTGGAAGAAAAGCACAAAAGAGTCCAATAGCAAAAGCCCTTGATATTGTTTTTTTATTCCACTTCCAGATTTCTGGGTTGGTGAGATATTTATTTAATCTTCCAAGATCAATATTTTCCGGCTTAGGACTGTATTTTTTTAGTGTCTTTTTCATTAATTGCCTGAAACTTTAATAATATTTTCTGATGTTAGACCGTAAAGTTTATAAAGTTCAGATTGTGAACCATGTTCCGTAACCCTATCTGGGACGCCGAGGATTTTCAAAGGCGTTTTGATATTATTTTCTTGCAATAGTTCATTTATTGCACTACCTGCGCCGCCATTCAAAGTGTTGTCTTCAATAGAAATAAGTATTTTCGAGTTATTTGCAATCTCAATGATCAAAGCTTTATCTAGTGGTTTTACAAATCTCATATCAACAACTGTAGCATTAATCTTATTAGAGGCTTCAAGCGCCACATCAAGCATATTTCCAAAAGCAAAAATTGCAATATCTTTACCAGTTTTAACAATATTTCCTTTTCCTAGCTCAATTGCTGAGTCGGTAACAAATTCCTCAACATTAGATTTTCCTCTCGGGAATCTTACGCAGACTGGACCATCAAAATTATGCGCAAAATTGAGCGCTTTATACAATTCAAATGAGGAGCTTGGAGCAATAATAATAATGTTAGGAATGCATCTCAAAAAACTCAAATCAAAAATACCTGCATGCGTTGCTCCATCTGCTCCAACTAGACCTGCTCGATCGATCGCAAAAGTAACATTTAAATTTTGTAATGCAATATCATGAATAAATTGGTCATAACCACGCTGTAAAAAAGTTGAATAAATTGCTACTACTGGTCTTAAGCCCTTAATTGCCATTCCGCCAGCAAGTGTTACTGCATGCTGCTCAGCAATGGCAACATCTACAAAACGCTCTGGAAAGCTATTTGCAAAATCAACCATTCCAGAGCCCTCAGACATTGCTGGGGTAATTCCTATTAGATTTTGATCAACCTTTGCAGTATTGCAAAGCCATTTTCCAAAAACGTTACTATAGCTCGGAAAGTTATTGCTTGAAGAGGATGGAGGTGAAATTCCATGAAATTTCAACGGATTTTCTTCGGCAGCCTCAAGACCATGACCTTTTTTTGTAATGATATGAAGTATTCTTGGCTTTTTAAGATTTTTAAGATTTTCTAAAGTTTTGATTAGTATGGAAATGTCGTGACCATCGATTGGTCCAAAATAATCAATTCCTAATTCTTCAAAAAGAGTGCCGGGTAGAATCATTCCTTTTAGATGCTCTTCTGAGCGTTTTGCAAATTTTTGAATGCGTGGCAGTCTTTCCAGTAATTCAAGGGATTTTGACTTCATAGTTGAATATATCTTTCCTGAAATAAGGCGTGTCAAATATTTACTTAATGCCCCAACATTTTTTGAAATGGACATATCATTGTCATTAAGAACGATCAGGAGATTAGCATCTGAATCACCAGCATGATTCAGTGCCTCAAATGACATGCCACCTGTTAGCGCTCCATCTCCAATAACAGCAATTGAGGTATCTGACTTGTTATTAAGTTTATTTGCCATAGCAATCCCTAGGGCTGCACTAATTGAGGTAGAGGAATGACCTGCNCCAAACGCATCATGCTCACTTTCACTTCTTTTTGTAAAGCCAGACAAGCCATCTTTTTGGCGAAGCGTTGACATTAGATCTTTACGACCTGTTAATACTTTATGAGTGTATGCTTGATGTCCTACATCCCAAACAAAAGTATCATTAGGACTGTCAAAAACATAATGCATTGCCAGGGTTAATTGGATTGTTCCAAGGTTAGAGCTTAAATGCCCCCCTGTCTTCTCAATACTTTCAATTAAAAATAGTTTAATTTCTTCTGCAAGAGTATTTAGCTCGTCAATATCTAGTTCTTTAATGTCACTCGGGTTTTGAATATGATTTAAGATCATTCTATTTCGTTATAAATCTTAACTTAATTAAAGAGAAAAGAGACGAATTATACACTTGTCAGTATTGATAATAGTGAAGCCCTAATGGAGTTTTAATGTTTGCCATAAGTTTAAATAAATATAAATTAAACTCTGTGAATAGTAAAATTAACATTTTTTGTTGGGTTGTATAGAAATATGCATGCTGTCTGTGCTTTATATAAGTTTACTCGGTTGGATGACTTTGAAGATATCCAACTACCACTCAAGTCATTTTTAGATTCTTTGAGTGTTAAAGGAACTTTATTGCTTGCAAGAGAAGGCATAAATGGAACAATTTCTGGAACCAAAGATAGTATTGAAAAAGTACTTGATTATCTTCAATCTGATGATAGGTTTTTTGAATTGGAATATAAGTATTCATATAGTAAAAAACCACCGTTTAAAAGACTTAAAGTTAAACTAAAAAAAGAAATAGTAACTATGGGTCTGTCAGAAATTGACCCTAATCAATCTGTTGGAACTTACGTTAAGCCAGAAGACTGGAATAATTTAATCAATGACCCTGATGTCGTATTAATTGATACGCGAAATAATTATGAGTATGAAATTGGAAGCTTTAAAGGTGCTATTAACCCTAATACTGAAACTTTTAGGGAGTTTCCAAGTTTCACAAAAAATAGTCTAAAGAAATATCAAGATAAAAAAATTGCCATGTTCTGTACAGGTGGNATTCGCTGTGANAAATCTACAGCCTATCTAAAGTCAGAAGGTTTTGAAAATGTTTTTCATCTTCAGGGCGGGATTCTTAAATACTTAGAAGAGGTTGAAGAAGAAGAAAGTCTTTGGGAGGGGGAGTGCTTTGTGTTTGATGATAGAGTTGCTGTTAAGCACAATCTTGAGCAAGGTAAGTACGATCAGTGCCATGCTTGCCGGTTCCCTATTACTGAAGAGGATACAAGGCATCCTCACTATGAGAAAGGTGCTTCTTGCCCGAGATGTTATGGTACAAAAAATTTAGAACAAATTGGCAGATATAGAGAAAGAGAGAAGCAGGTTCAACTAGCAAAGAAGAGAGGCGAAGTTCATATTGGCGATGATGTTTATCAAACCCAAAAAAAATAGATGAATTAGATACAATAAATAAGTTTTGTTTCCATAAGAGAAAGATTGCTAAATGTTTGATAGAAAAGATATTGCACAACTTAAGAAAGATATTATTTTAGATGTAGAGTTATTAAATTCTAGATTTAAGCTACATACTCGATGGGGTGTTTTTAGCCCTAGATCGATAGATGATGGCACACTGTTACTAATGAAATATATTGGCGCAAATGAAAATGATATCTGTCTTGATTTGGGCTGTGGTTATGGGCCAATTGGTCTTGCTTTAGCTAGGCAGTGTCATAAGGGTCAAGTCCATATGGTTGATAAAGATTTTGTGGCGGTTGAACTTTCAAATTTCAATGCAAAGATTAATAAAATTGATAATGCAAAAGCCTATCTTTCTGATGCATTTATGCAAGTACCAAATGACATAAAATTTAATCAGATCATTTCAAATATTCCTGCTAAAGTAGGAAGAGAGCAGCTTTCAATTATTCTTTATGATGCATTTGATGCGCTTCAACCAGGCGGTTCAATAACTGTTGTTACTATTAATGGCCTTAAGGATTTTATAAAAAATAACTTTAAATCAGTTTTTGGTAATTACAAAAAAATTAAGCAAGGTCAAAAATACATAATTTCTCAGGCAATAAAGCAATAATTATTGAATGAATCTTTGCAGTCTTTAAAATACTAGACTAAAATGGTAGGAAAAAATCGGAGCAATAAATTGGACGTATTAGAAAAAATTCAAAAGCAAGTCGATAGTGCTGCAATTGTTATTTATATGAAAGGAACGCCTCAATTCCCTCAGTGTGGATTTTCTGCCCGCGCATCACAAACTTTAGCATCAACAGGTGTTGAGTTTGCTTATGTTAATGTTTTTGAAGATCAAGAAGTTTTTCAAAGCCTGCCTGACTTTGCTGATTGGCCTACCTTTCCTCAAATCTATTTCAATTCTGAATTAGTGGGCGGTGGTGACATTATTCTTGAAATGGCTGAACAGGATTCTCTTAAGGGCGCAATGCAAGAGGCTGTTGAAAAGTACAATAGCTAATTAAAATTAAAGTTTTCTTAGTTTGTAGCCGAACTCCTTAAGCCATGATTTAGCTTCTTTGAAGTTAGGCATCATTGATTCAACTGTTTTCCAAAAATTAGCCGAGTGATTCTTATGAATTGTATGCACAAGCTCATGAATAATCACATAGTCAATGACGTACATAGGCGCCATGATTAAAAGATAGTTTAGATTGATATTGTTTCTAGATGAGCACGAGCCCCACAATGTTTTCTGCTCTTTAATTCTTACTTGGTTTACAGAGATATTATATTTATCAGCAAAATAAGTAAGTCTTGGAATAGCGACCTCTTTAAATTTATTTTTATACCACTTTTTTAAAGATAAGTTAATGATTTCTTGTTCACTTGAACCCGCTAAAAACTCTTCACCATTAAAAGTTAATTTATTTGATTGGCTCTGTGCTGTTTTTATGGGAAATAGAGATCCTAAATATAAAGCCATGTCTTTGTCGAGGAAAGGATCACTTAAGCGTTTGTTTACAATATTTTTTTGCTTGTTAAGCCATTTTTCTTTTTCAATAATAAAATCATGAATTTTGTCAATTGAAAGTTTATGAGGAGCACGAACAATTAATTCAGCATTGTCATTAATTGAAATGCTTAGTGTTCTTCGCTTGCTTCTGATAATTTTGCTGGGTGTCATATAGATAAAAAGTATAAATATCTTTATTTAGTCAATCCATTTCCTAGCGTTTTCAAACATTCTGAGCCATGGTGACCTTTCTTGCCATTCATTCGGGTGCCAAGAATTTTGTATTGCACGAAATACTCTTTCTGGATGAGGCATCATGATTGTAATTCTGCCAGATTCATCACAAATGCCTGCAGCAGAGTTTTCAGAGCCGTTAGGGTTGTGAGGATATATTTGAGATGAACTTCCAGAATAGTCAACATACTGCATAGCGATGTTATTACTATTAGGTTTAGAACTAAATCTTGCTTTTCCTTCTCCGTGAGCTATTGCTATAGGCATGATTGATCCTTCCATTCCACTGAAGAATATAGATTTAGAATTGTTAATTTTGACACCTGTAAGCCGAGCTTCAAATTGTTCAGATGTGTTTTTTTCAAATGCAGGCCAGCCCAAAGATCCTGGAATAATTGATTGAAGATTTGAAATCATTTGGCAGCCATTACATACACCCAGAGTAAAACTATCGGTCCTTAAAAAATATTCAGAAAATTCATCTTTGGCCAGATTGTTTAAAAGAATTGAATTTGCCCATCCTCTTCCAGCGCCTAAAACATCTCCATAAGAGAATCCTCCGCAAGCAGCTAGCCCCTTAAAGCTTGATAAGGATACTTTGCCAGAAAGAATTTGACTCATATGAACATCTGTGGCTTCAAAGCCGGCCAGAGTAAAAGCGGCTGCCATTTCTATATGGCCATTAATTCCTTGTTCTCTAAGGATGGCAATCTTTGGTTTTTTTTCCATGATTTAAATAGGGCGCACTAATAGATTCATTGATATCGAATGTTGGCGTGACTTTAAGGCCGTTTGAATCTTTAAGAATTTCTTTATTTTCTGATTCAGCGCATTCTGGGTTGTCCCTTAGTTTTGCAATTTCATAAGAGGTCGAAGACCACTTTTTCTGAAGATTTTTTCTCGTATCTTGAAATACGATGTCACGTTTTTGATAGATTAATATTTCATCTGTTTGATTAATCTTAGCAATTGACTTTGTAAAGGCTTTGAGTCCAATTTCTTCAAGCAAGGCAAGAACTCTTTTAATGTTACTTGTTGGCACCTGAATGATACACCCCAGTTCCTCATTAAATAATTCGGGTAAGGGGTTTGAAGCATAAATATCTAAACCACAATGTGATGCAAAAGCCATTTCTAATAGAGATATTAGTGCACCGCCATCAGATCGATCGTGATAGGCAGTAATTAAACTCTCTTTGTTGAAGGTATTAATTAACGAAAAGAATTCAGAGAAAAGTTTTGGATCATCAAGATCAGGTGCATTGCTTCCAATTTGGTTAAACACTTGTGCCAAGCATGATCCACCCATCCTATTTTTACCTAATCCAAGATCAACTAAAAAAAGTTCTGATTCTATTTCAGTATCAAGTAGGGGAGTGATTTGCATTCTTGTATCAGGTGTTTTTGAGAAGGCACTGACAATAAGTGAAAGAGGGGCGGTTACAGATTTATCTTTACCGTTCTCATTCCAAGAGCTTCTCATGGACATAGAGTCTTTTCCAACAGGAATGGTTAATCCGAGTTCAGGGCACAGCTCCATGCCGATTGATTTAACGGCCTCATAAAGTTTTGCATCTTCACCTGGGTGTCCGCTTGCACACATCCAGTTTGCAGATAAGTTGATGTGTCTAATGTCTTCAATATAGGCGCTCATTAGATTAGTTAGAGCCTCTCCAACGGACATTCTTGCAGCTGCAGCTGCATTTATAAGTGATAGCGGTGTTTTTTCACCAATAGACATTGCCTCACCTTGATAGCCGGTGAAATCTGAGAGTGATATAGCGCAATCCGCTACAGGGACTTGCCAAGGCCCAATCATTTGGTCTCTTGCTATCAGGCCGGTCACTGATCGATCAGCGATAGTGATTAAAAAGTTTTTACTCGCTATTGTAGGAAGTTCAAGTAATCGATTTATGGCATCATGAAGTGAAATATTGCTCGCATCAAAGGCCTTCTCAACGTTAGGAAGAGTTACAACATCTTTATGGGTTTTGGGAGATGAGCCAAAGAGGAGTGACATTTCTAGATCGATAGGTTTATTCTCAAAATATGAGTCTTCGAGTGTTAAGTGTCTATCGTCAGTTGCGTTTCCTAAGATTGCATAAGGCGCTCTCTCTTTAGTGCATATTTCATCAAACAGATCAATACTTTGTTCTTTAATCGCAATAACATATCTTTCTTGAGACTCGTTACACCAAATCTCTAGTGGTGACATTTTTTTCTCGTCATTGGGTATTGACCTTAATTGGAGTTGGGCACCTTTTTCAGAGTCATTCACCAGTTCAGGGATACCATTTGAAAGCCCACCAGCGCCAATATCATGGATTGAAACAATTGGATTTTCATCACCTAAATTGGTACAAGCGCTGATAACTTCTTGAGCGCGTCTTTGCATTTCTGGATTGGCTCTTTGGACAGAGGCAAAATCAAGATCTTCATTTTGATCACCACTTCCTACGCTAGAGGCTGCTCCACCACCCAGACCAATCAGCATCGCGGGACCTCCAAGCACAATAATCTTGTCACCGTGCGAGATAACACCTTTCTCTACGTGGCTTTCTTTAATGTTGCCTATTCCGCCAGCAAGCATGATTGGCTTGTGGTAGCCCCTTACCTCTTCATTAACAGTTTTCTGCTCATAGGTTCTAAAATATCCACAAGTATTGGGTCTTCCAAATTCGTTATTAAAAGATGCAGCACCAATTGGAGCGTCAATCATAATATCAAGTGCAGATGCGATCTGGTTAGGTTTTCCGTAGTCCTTTTCCCAGTCATGCGTTAAGTTCGGTATCTTTAAATTTGACACTGAAAAGCCGCATAGACCGGCTTTTGGTTTAGAGCCTCTTCCAGTGGCGCCTTCGTCTCTAATCTCACCACCAGAGCCTGTCGCCGCTCCAGGGTCAGGGGCAATTGCAGTTGGGTGATTGTGGGTTTCAACTTTCATAAGTACTGCTTTATCAGCAGTTGATGTCTTATAAACTCCTTCTTGATCAGGCTCCAAGTAGTTTGACTTATAACCAGTCATAACAGCAGAATTATCGCTATAGACTGATAAAAGACCATCAGGATTTTGATGATAGGTGTTTTTGATCATGCCGAAAAGTGAAATCGCCTGTTTTTCAGAGTCAATTGTCCAGTCAGCGTTAAAGATTTTATGCCTGCAATGTTCTGAGTTTGCCTGAGCAAACATCATTAACTCAATATCTCTAGGGTTTCTTTGTAAACTTGTAAAACTCTCAAACAAATAATTAATTTCACTATCGCTTAATGCAAGTCCCAGCTCCATATTAGCCTTTTTAATGGCTGATTTTCCATTATTAAGGATATCTATACTATTAAAGTTAATTGGTTCAAGTTCATTAAATAATAAGCTTGAATCTTTGATATTTTCAAGATAAGACTCAGTCATTTTATCCATTACAAATTCAAGGATAGTTGTTAACTCCTTGTCATTAGTTTTTCGGTTGAAATGATAAGTTATGCCTCGCTCTATCCTTTTGACACTAGTTAATCCACAAAGCTTGAAAATCTCAGACGCTTTAGAGGACCAGGGTGAAATCGTTCCAATCCTTGGCGAAATTGTAATTTGAAAATTTGAATTAGATAAATTAGCCTTTGGAGCATAATTTAAGAGTTTATCGAGCGTTGCTTTATTTGAAGTATTGAGGCCTTCCTCTGATTCAATAAAGTGAATATATTCTGAAGATACTAACTCAATGTTAGGGATGACTGAACTAATTTTTTTGTTGAGTGTCTTAACTTTAAAATTTCTAAGGGCTTGGGTTCCTGTATGAAAAGCAATCATAATTCAGACAGTATCTCGTCCGAAATGTCTGCGTTATGATAGACCTCTTGGGTGTCATCGAGGTCATCAAGTCTATCAATGAGCTTCATAAATTTTTCAGCATCCTCTAGATTAAGTTCGATACGATTATCAGGCTCCATAGTGATCTGTGAGTGATCAGGTGTTAAGTTGTTTGCTATTAATGCATCTTTAACTGGAAAAAAGCTCTCAGGTGTTGTCACCACATCAATTGATCCATCCTCATGAGTGATGATATCTTCAGCGCCCGATTCAATTGCAATTTCCATAATAGTATCCTCATCTCCAGAACCAAAGCTAATAAAGCCTTGCTTGGAGAACATATACGATACTGAGCCATCTGTTCCAAGGTTGCCGCCGTGTTTAGTAAATGCATGTCTAACGTCAGAAACAGTGCGATTTTTGTTGTCTGTCAGACAATCTACCATAATGGCAGTTCCTCCAAGACCATAACCCTCATAGCGAATTTCCTCATAGCTTTCACCGTCCAGATCGCCTGAGCCTCTCTTAACAGCATTTTCAATCGTATCTCTCTTCATGTTTGCTGCTAAAGCTTTGTCTATTACAGCTCGAAGAGAAGGATTGTTTTCTAAGACGCCACCACCCATTTTTGCCGCAACAACAATTTCTTTGATGAGCTTGGTGAAGATTTTTCCACGCTTGGCATCCTGCGCACCTTTTCTATGTTGAATATTGTGCCATTTACTGTGTCCTGCCATTATCTTAAAGTTTCTCCAATAATTACTTAGTAAATTCCAAAAGGCGTTGAATGGAATTTTTTGCTTTGTCAATAATTTGATTATTGATGTGAATTTCGTTATTACCTGTATTTAAAGTATCTAAGCACTTTTCAAGGTTATTCATTGCCATCCAGTTGCAGTGAGCACAAGACTCACAATCTGCTCCCTCTCCCATAGTTGGTGCTTCAATAAATTTTTTATGAGGCGCAACCTCTTTCATTTTATGGAAAATCCCATTATCGGTTGCAACTATAAAGGTATTTTCAGGTCTGGACGCAGCAGCATTAATGAGTTGTGTTGTTGAGCCAACAACGTCAGCAAGTGCAATCACTTCTTTAGGTGATTCAGGATGAACCAATACTCCTGCTTCAGGATGCATTTCTTTAAGCCTTTCTAGACCCTCAGCTTTAAATTCTTCGTGTACAACGCAAGCACCATCCCACATGAGCATCTCCACACCTGTCATCGATTGAACATAATGACCCAAGTGTTTGTCTGGAGCCCAGAGCACTTTTTTTCCTTCATCGTTTAATTTTTGCACCACTTTTAATGCACTGCCAGAAGTTACGACCCAGTCAGCTCTCGCTTTTACTTCAGCAGAGGTATTTGCATAGACAACAACAACATGATCAGGGTTTTCATCACAAAACTTAGAAAATTCATCAATTGGGCATGATAAATCTAGAGAACAGGTTGCCTCACTATCTAAAACAAGGACACGCTTTTCAGGAGATAAAATTTTTGCAGTTTCTCCCATAAATTTAACTCCTGCAACAATAATTGTTTCAGCCTCACTATTCTGACCAAATCTTGCCATTTCAAGAGAGTCTGACACAATGCCTCCTGTCTCCTCAGCCAGCATTTGAAGGTCGGAGCTTACATAGTAATGCGCAACTAAGGTTGCATTGTTTTGCTTTAGAGCATCTTTAATTGAATTTTCAATCGATTGTTCTATTTCTATGTTTTGCATTATTAAGCTTTGGTCGGAAGGGTAACCTTAATATTTAATTCTTTGAGCTGCGTTTTAGAGACATTAGACGGGGCATCAGTTAATAAACATGCCGCTGTTTGTGTTTTTGGGAATGCAATAACATCTCTAATAGAGTCAGTTTGACTCAGAGTCATTACCAGTCTGTCTAAGCCAAAAGCTATACCGCCATGAGGCGGACAGCCATAGTCAAGCGCATCAAGCAAAAACCCAAACTTTTCTCGGGCTTCTTCGTCACCAATACCAAGTAATGTTAAAACAGTTTTTTGCATATCACTCTGGTGAATACGAATCGAGCCACCTCCAACTTCAGAGCCATTAATAACTAAATCATAAGCCCTTGAGAGTGATTCTTCAGGGTTATCAATAAGCGCTTTAGATTCGACGCTAGGAGCGGTAAACGGATGGTGTATAGCGTTAAGGGAGCCATCATCTGAGACTTCAAACATAGGGAAGTCAAGAACCCAAATAGGGGCCCACTCCTTATTATAAAGATTTAAATCATGTCCAAGTTTTTCCCTTAGGTTTCCTAAAGCCTCATTAACGACTTTAGATTTGTCTGCCCCAAAAAAGATAATATCTCCAGTTTTGGCTTCTGTTAAATCAATCACTTTTTGCGTGATATCATCACCTAGAAATTTGATGATTGGAGATGAGGGTCCATCTTCATTTAGCTTAATGTAAGCTAGGCCTTGGCGCCATAGATGCTAACATATTTTGTGTAGTCATCAATTTGCTTACGACTAATAGATGCGCCGCCATCCACTTTGAGTGCAGCAACCCTTCCTTTATTGCTATTAGCAGGCCCCGAAAAAACTTTGAACTCTACATCTTTCATGATGTCGTTAACATCGACCATTTGTAATGGAATTCTCATATCTGGCCTATCAATACCATAAAGTTTAATGGCATCTGCATAGGTAATCGTTGGAAATTTTAAAGGTAAATTAATACTGCCAACCTCTTTAAAAAGACCTCTTATCATTTCTTCCATGAGAGATGTAATTTCGTCTTCATTCATAAAGGATGTTTCAACATCAAGCTGGGTAAATTCAGGTTGACGATCTGCCCTTAAATCTTCATCTCTGAAACATTTAACAATTTGGTAGTATCTTTCAAAGCCTGACATCATTAAGAGTTGTTTGAAAAGCTGAGGAGACTGAGGGAGTGCAAAAAAACTGCCTTCATGCGTTCTTGATGGAACGAGATAGTCTCTTGCTCCTTCAGGTGTTGCTTTAGTTAAAAAAGGAGTCTCTATGTCTAGAAAATCATTTTTATCCATAAATTCTCGCATAAAATGCGTCACCTTTGATCTGAGTCGTAAACGCTTTTGCATTTCGTTTCTGCGAAGATCCAAATAACGATATTTAAGTCTAACTTCCTCCGAAGTTTCCATCGAATCTAGTTGAAATGGAATGGGTTTTGATGAATTTAAAATTTTGATTTCTGAAGCAAGAACTTCTATTTCACCAGTTGGAATTTTATTATTAACCATCTCGCTAGCCCTTGCAACAACTTGACCAGTTATCTGAAGCACAAACTCGTTCCTGATTGTTTCAGCAATTTTAAAGGTATCTGCAGTATCAGGGTTAATAACAATTTGAGCGATTCCCTTTTTATCTCTTACATCCAAAAATATAACGCCTCCATGATCACGCCTTCTATTAACCCATCCGCAAAGCTTTACTTGTTTGTCTAGAGTTGACTTGTCTAATTCGCCACAAAAATGTGTCCTCATTTTTTTTCCTTAATTTTTAGATTTTCAGGTGTCACAACACCTGCTGAAATAACGAGTTTGAATGCTTGTTCAACAGTCATTTGTAGCTCGAATGCATCTTTTTTTGGCATCATCACAAAAAAGCCTGAAGTTGGGTTGGGAGTAGTTGGCACAAATAAATTGATGACATCTTCTCCAATAATAGTTTCTACTTCACCCTTATAGTCACCTGATTGAAATGCAATCACCCAGATTCCTTTGCTTGGATATTGAATCAAATATGCTTTTCTAAAGCTATCACTTGAAGTGTTAAAAACAGTAGAGGATATTTTTTTTAGTGCGTTATATATATTTCTAAAGCCGGTATTTTATTTAACGCGCGTTCCCATAAGTCAAGGAGTTTGCGACCTAAGATGTTTGAAACAACAGCTCCAGTAATGAGGATAATTAGAATAACTAAAACAATTCCAGAGCCTGGAATAGTGGTATCTAAATTGAGCAGAGATTCAGGCAGAAGTCTCTTTGGGACAAGGTTATCGACAACTTCTAAAAAGAACTTGATAAGGAGTACACTTAGTGCAAGTGGAATCCAAAATAAAAGCCCGGATATAAAGTAATTTCTTAAGCGCTTCACTGAACTTAAAGGTAAATCCTAAAAAAGAGTTATTTTAACACAAGCTGTATTGTCAATTTGAAACTCGAGAGCTTAATATAACGAGGTTTTTAATTAAGCTCCTCCTCTCGAAGTGTTAGAATCTCATAGCCGTTTTCAGTCACTAAAATTGTATGCTCAGTCTGAGCTGAAAGCGATCGATCTTTGGTGGTTACTGTCCAGCCGTCAATTCTTGATGTAATGACCTCATACCCACCTAAATTTACCATTGGCTCAATAGTAAAAGTCATTCCAGGCTCAAGAATAGGGCTTTGAGATATTTTGCCATCATCGTAATGAATCACTTGTGGGAGTTCGTGGAAAACCTCACCAATGCCATGACCACAATAATCTCTGACGACAGAGCAGTTTTTACTATGGACATAGGTGCCTATAACCTTTCCAATCTCACCTAAGTGAATACCAGGCTTTACTTTGTCAATACCAAGCATCATAGAGTCTCTGGCNACATTACATATTTTCATGGCTTTAACACTAGGCTTTCCAACNATAAACATTTTTGATGTATCGCCATGAAAGCCGTCTTTGATGACAGTAATATCAATATTTATGATGTCACCTTTTTTGAGTTTTTTTTCGCTCGGTATTCCATGACAAACCACATTATTAACAGAGGTACATATCGATTTTGGGAAGCCATTGTAATTAAGGGGCGCAGGAATTGAATCTAAGTCGTTTACTATGTAGTCATGACAAATTTGATCAAGCTTCTCTGTTGTAACNCCTGTTCTAACATGNTCACCTATCATCTCAAGTACACTAGATGCAAGCTTTCCAGCTACGCGCATCTTTTCAACTTGGTCTGGCAATTTGATTGAGATAGACATAAGCTATTTAGATTGAAGTGCTCTCTTCTCTAAAGCCTTAATTCTGTCTTCAATTGGTGGATGTGATGATAAGCGTTGTCGCCATCCTGTCTTTGGTTTTTCGTCAATACCAAATGCTGCTAATTGTTCGGGTAAGGGTTCTGGCTCTCTCTGACCAAGACGCTTTAGTGCATTAATCATGTTTTGATGACCTGCTAAATCTGCGCCACCAGTATCAGCGATATACTCTCTTTTACGGGAAAAATACATAACAATGATGCTGGCTAGAATTGACAGAATTACTTGGGCAAAAATGGTTGTGACAAAGTATCCAATTCCATAGCCACGTTGGTTTTTTAAGATGACTCGGTCGACAACATGCCCAATAACTCTAGAGAAAAATATCACGAAGGTGTTAACAACTCCCTGAATAAGGGTAAGCGTCACCATGTCTCCATTAGCAACATGACTCATCTCATGTCCAACCACTGCTTCAATTTCACCTTGAGTCATATTATCAAGCAGTCCCTGTGAAACGGCTACTAGAGCATTATTTTTACTGGCACCAGTGGCAAACGCATTCATTTGACTTGAAGGGAAAATAGCAACTTCTGGCATCTTAATACCAACAATTTCAGATTGTTTTTTTACTGTTTCAATGAGCCATTTCTCTATGTTATTTTTTGGAGTAGCAATAACAGTTGCGCCCGTCATTCGTTTTGCCATCCATTTTGAAATCGCAAGAGAGATAAAGGCACCACCAAAGCCAAAAACGCCAGAAAAAATTACAAGAGCATTGATATTTAAGTCACTTCCATTTTGCATGAGAAGGCTTTCTACTCCAAGAATTCTAAGAGTAATACTTAAAATGACCATAATGGCAATATTAGTCAGTAAAAATAAGAATATTCTTTGCATATTTTTTCCTTGAATTAAAAAATGATTAACTAGTTATATTATATAAATAAAAAACTTTATTAATGTAATATTGATGAATTTTTGGATTAAGTCAAAGTGCTAACCTAAATCAAAAAAAAACTATCTTCCAGGCCACATCATTCGCGCTTCAGTCATGGTGCAGGCATTTTCACCTGACGCAGTTAGTATGGTCTGATAAGAGTTATCAGTAGGAGTTAGAATAATATATGTGCCATCGGCATAGCTTGATAATTGAAGATTTTCATTTTTAGCTTTTATTTGTGCAATTTCAGAGCAAGATTGGTTATTAATGGCGGTCACTATAACTGTAGAAAGATAGCAGTATTCCCCCTCAGGTATCAAAGTAGCAGAGAATGATGAAGATCCATTGTTATATCTCTGAGAAGAGACATGAAGAGAAGGGAATACTGAGGGGGTTTCAGGGTGCGCAAATGTAATGTTTAATCCATTCAAATTATATGATTTTTCTATTTGAGCTAGATAGGAATAGCAAGTTTCATTGATACCTCGGTCTCTAGCATCATCAGATAAATTAGATCCGTTAGCGCAAAGACTACAAAAGAGCA
>JGI26380J51729_10000675_pt1 | contig 17317 bp, 16 predicted proteins | sample SaaInlV_165m_DNA_FD_51729 | JGI IMG/M metagenome (IMG submission 51729) | reverse complement strand
GGAATTGTTGTTATTAATAAAGATCAGGACATAATTAAATGCATGGCAAGAATAGCAAGATTTTATAAACATGAAAGTTGTGGTCAATGCACACCTTGTAGAGAAGGTTCTGGATGGATGTGGAGAATGCTTGAAAGAATGGCCGAAGGAAAGGCATCAAAGGATGAAATTGAGATGTTAGGTGATGTAACCAATCAGATTGCAGGTCATACTATATGTGCATTTGGTGAAGGATCTTCTTGGCCAGTACAAGGTTTATTGAGACATTTTAAAAAAGAAATTGAAGAGAGAAACAATTTAGATCTAATAGTAGAGAAAAANAATAATATTCCTTATTTAGTGGATCAACACTTATTGGATAAAAAAAATGCTTAAACTAAAAGTTAATGAAATCGAAGTAGAAGTTGNAGAAGGATTAACAGTTCTTCAAGCATGTGAAAAGGCTGGAGTTGAAATCCCAAGATTTTGTTATCATGAAAAATTGTCGATAGCAGGAAATTGTCGAATGTGTTTAGTTGAAATGGAAAAATCTCCAAAACCAGTAGCATCATGTGCTATGCCAGCCGCAGAAGGTATGAACATAAAAACAAATACTCCTCTAGTTGAAAAAGCTAGAAAAGGAGTAATGGAATTTTTACTTGTTAATCACCCTTTGGATTGTCCAGTTTGTGATCAAGGTGGTGAGTGTGATCTTCAAGATCAATCNATGTTTTATGGTGTCGATAAATCTAGATTTAAAGAAAATAAAAGATCTGTCTCAGAAAAAAATATGGGACCTTTAATTAAAACACAAATGACAAGATGTATTCATTGTACTAGATGTGTGCGATTTGCTACTGAAGTTGCTGGTGTACCAGAAATTGGTGCAATAGGTAGAGGTGAAGATATGCAAATCACCACTTATTTGGAACAGTCAATGCAATCAGAATTGTCAGCAAATGTAGTGGATTTATGTCCTGTTGGAGCCTTAACATCAAAGCCATATGTTTTTGAAGCTAGACCATGGGAGTTAAAAAAAACTGAAACTGTTGATGTAATGGATGCCGTTGGATCTAATATTAGAGTTGATACATATGATTGGGAAGTAAAAAGAGTTCTTCCAATTATAAATGAAGATATTAATGAAGAGTGGATCTCTGATAAAACAAGATACGCTTGTGATGGATTATTAAATCAAAGATTAGACTCACCATTTATAAAGTATAATGAAAAGTTTGAAAAAGCCTCTTGGGATGAAGTTTATAAAATTCTTAAATCAAAATTTGAAAATACAAACAAGGATAAAATTTGTGGATTTGTTGGTGATTTAACAAATATGGAAAGTGGATACATTTTTAAAGAGTTTTTTGATCGAACATTGGATATTAAAAATTATGAGTCTAGATCTGATAATAGATTTGTAAGTATTAATAAAAGAGAAAATTATTTATTTAATTCAAGCATCAATGGGATCGAAGAAGCAGATTTAATATTTTTAATTGGTGCTAACCCTAGATATGAAGCAACAATACTAAATGCTAGAATTAGAAAAGCTCATCTAAATAATAATACTAAAATTATTTCATTAAATGACATGGGTGATTTAACTTATCCATACCAAAGTTTAGATGGTCAAACCCAAACAGTTAAAGATATATTTGATGGAAATAATGAAACCTCAAAAGAAATTATAAATGCTAAAAAACCATTAATAATTCTTGGAGAGTCGTTATTAAATTCTAATTCATCTAATTATTTATTTAATGCAATTAAACAATTTCTTGTTAAAAATAATAAAATTTCTGAGACATGGAATTCATTAAATATCCTATCAACTGACGCTTCTACAGTTGGAAATTTTGATCTTGGAATAATAAAAGAAGAAAACGATTTAATAGATAACCTTAAAAACCATAAATTTGATATTGTTTATTTGTTAGGACAAGACAATTTAGATTTTAATAAAAAAGACGAATTCATTATCTATCAAGGTAGTCACGGTGATAAAGGTGCAGAAATAGCAGATATTATATTGCCTGGTTCTGCTTATACAGAACAAGATGGATATTTTACAAATTTAGAGGGCAAAATACAAAAATCTAACAAAGCATCTTATCCTCCAGGTGATGCTAAAGAAGATTGGCAAATAATTAATGAACTTGCAGAATTTATGAACAATCGAAAGTTATTTAACGATAAAGATGAATTGGAAAGCAGCATGTTTAATTACTTGAATTTACAAAAAGAAAAACAAAGTAATGAAAGTGAACTAACTAATATTTCTGAAAAACAAAATTTTAAAAATGAAAATTTAAAAATTTTCTTTAAAGATTATTATTTTTCTAATGTTGTTGCTAGATCTTCAAAAACTATGATTGAATGCAATAATGCAAAAATCAACTTAAAATCTACAGGCACTGAAGGTTAAAATGGAATATTTAAGTATTGTTTTTCAGGAAGTTTATAAAATACTATTTTTATTAGTTCCTGTTCTTGTCTCTGTTGCAATGATAGTTTGGCTAGATAGAAGAGTTTGGGCTTTTGTGCAAAAAAGACAAGGTCCAAATGTAGTTGGGCCTTTTGGTTTATTACAATCACTTGCAGATGCTTTAAAATATATATTTAAAGAAATTATTATTCCATCAAGTTCTAATAAAGTAATTTTTATCTTGGCTCCTATAGTTACAATGACACTAGCATTAATTGCTTGGGCAGTTATTCCGTTTAGTGCCACTCAAGTATTAGCTGATATCAATGTTGGTGTACTTTATTTATTTGCTGTTTCTTCTCTTGGTGTTTATGGAATTATTATGGGTGGTTGGGCATCAAATTCAAAGTACCCTTTTTTAGGAGCAATTAGATCTGCAGCTCAAATGGTATCTTATGAGGTCTCGATAGGTGTAATAATTATTAATGTTTTGTTGTGTGTTGGATCACTTAATCTAAACGATATTGTTATTGCTCAAAAAAATTTGTGGTTTGTTATTCCATTGTTTCCAATGTTTGTTATTTTTTTTATTTCTGCTTTGGCTGAAACTAACAGACCTCCATTTGATTTACCAGAAGCTGAGGCGGAGCTTGTAGCAGGGTATCAAACAGAATACTCTGGCATGATGTATGCAATGTTTTGGTTGGGTGAGTATGCAAATATTCTTTTAATGTGTGCGATGGGATCTATATTATTTTTAGGTGGATGGTTGTCACCTATAGATATGTACCCGTTTACTTTTGTTCCTGGTGCAATTTGGCTGATATTAAAGATATTGTTATTATTCATATTATTTGCTCTAGTTAAGGCTATAGTTCCAAGATACCGATATGATCAGCTAATGAGACTAGGTTGGAAAGTTTTTCTTCCGTTATCATTAACTTGGGTGGTTTTAACAGCTAGTTATCTATTTTATTTTAACCTTCTACCTATAAATTAATTATGAAAATTTCTAGATTTTTAAAAACTATATTTATGGCAGATTTTGTTGGTGGCTTGTTTATTGCCATAAAAGAGGTTTTTAAATCAAAAAAAACTATTAATTATCCTTTTGAAAAAGGGAAAATTAGTCCACGATTTAGAGGCGAGCATGCATTAAGAAGATATCCTGATGGAGAAGAAAGATGTATTGCTTGTAAACTATGTGAAGCTGTTTGTCCTGCACAAGCAATTACTATCGAGTCATCTCAACGAGAAGATGGAAGTAGAAAAACTACCAGATACGATATTGATATGATGAAATGTATTTATTGTGGATTATGTGAAGAGTCTTGCCCTGTAGATGCGATTGTTCAAGGTCCAAATTTTGAATTTTCAACAGAAACTAGAGAAGAACTCTATTATACAAAAGAAAAACTATTAGATAATGGTGATAGATGGGAGAATGTCTTAGCAGCAAATATTAAAGCTGATAATCCATACAGATAGATCAATGATTGCCCATTCAATTTTTTTTTATACATTCTCAATTATTGCTGTCATTTCTGCAATAATGGTTACGGTTTCTAAAAATACAGTTCATTCTGTTTTTTTTCTAATCTTAGATTTTATTAGTATATCTTGCCTTTTTATTATGATTGGTGCTGAATTTTTAGGCATGATAATGTTAATTGTTTATGTTGGTGCAGTAGCTGTATTATTTTTATTTGTTGTCATGATGTTAAATGTTGCGCAACAAAAAAATCAATGGTTTGCTTCAGAAGAAAGTTCAGGTCATATACCTGTAGGCTTAATTATAAGTACAATTATATTTTTTGAATTAATAATTGTTATTGGTGGATGGAAATATAAACCTGATTTATTTGATCTAAATAATGTGGTTAATAATTTTAGTGTAAGTAACACTCATTCATTGGGACAAGTTTTGTACACTGATTATATTCATGTGTTTCAATTAAGTGGTATGATTTTATTAGTAGCAATGATTGGAGCTATCGTTTTAACATTTAGACAAAGAACGGGTGTTAAGAAACAAAGTTATATAAAACAAATTTCTAGAGAAAGATCTGAAGGCGTTCAAGTTTTAGATGTTGAAACCAATAAAGGGGTTAAAATTGATGACTGAAATTGGATTGGGACATTATTTAACCTTAGGTGCAGTAATTTTTTCAATTGGAATTATAGGTATATTTCTTAATAGAAAAAATATTATTGTAATATTAATGAGTATAGAATTAATATTGCTTGCAGTTAATATAAACTTAGTTGCGTTTTCAATTTTCCTAGGTGATTTAGCTGGACAAGTTTTTACTCTATTTATTTTAACAGTTGCGGCCGCAGAAGCTGCTATTGGTTTAGCAATTATAGTCGTTTATTATCGAAACTCTGGAACTATTCGAGTTGAAGAAATAGATAAATTGAAAGGTTAAATATGGAAATCTCAATTTTAATTCTTCCACTAATAGCATCAATTATTTCTGGTTTTTTTGGTAAATATATTGGTGACAGAAATTCTGAAATTTTAACTAGTGTTTTTGTTAGTATCTCTGCTTTTTTATCTATTTTTGTACTTTACCAGGTAATTGTAAACCAATATGAGGAAAATATTGTTATAGCTACTTGGATTAATTCAGGCTCACTGGATGTTAATTGGTCGATGTTGATAGATCCTTTATCTGCTGTGATGCTGGTAGTTGTTACGTCCGTTTCATCATTAGTTCATATTTATTCTATTGGTTATATGTCTCATGACCCACATAAACCTAGGTTCATGGCATATTTGTCATTATTTACTTTTGCAATGTTAATGCTTGTGACATCAGATAATTTCATACAACTATTTTTTGGTTGGGAAGGTGTAGGTTTGTGCTCATATTTTTTAATAGGTTTTTGGTTTAAAAAAGAAAGTGCTAACGCTGCTGCAATAAAAGCGTTTGTTGTAAATAGAGTAGGTGACTTTGGGTTTGCATTAGGAATATTTTTAATTTTTTATTTATTTGGTACAGTAAATTATTCTGAAGTTTTTCAGCAAGTTCCAACAGTAATAGATAAAAATTTATTATTTTTAGGCTTTGAAATTAAAGCAATAGATTTGATATGTTTGCTTTTGTTTATTGGTGCAATGGGTAAATCTGCACAAATTTTATTGCATACTTGGTTACCTGATGCAATGGAAGGACCAACCCCAGTATCTGCATTAATTCATGCAGCAACAATGGTAACAGCTGGAGTTTTTTTGGTTGTTAGGTGTTCACCTATCTATGAATACTCACCATTTATATTAAATCTAATTACTATTGTCGGGATGACGACAGCTTTTTTTGCGGCAACAGTAGCTTTGGTTCAAACAGATATTAAAAAAATCATTGCTTATTCTACTTGTAGTCAACTTGGTTATATGTTTTTCGCAGCAGGTGTAGGTGCTTATAATGTAGCTATGTTTCATTTGTTTACTCATGCTTTCTTTAAAGCTTTATTATTTTTAGGATCTGGTTCAGTAATCCATGCTTTTAAAGATGAACAAAATATCAATAACATGGGGGGTGTCTGGAAGAAATTACCCTATACATATGCATTGATGATAATTGGAACACTTGCACTTACTGGATTTCCTTTTCTATCAGGATTTTATTCTAAAGATGCAATTATTGAGTTTGCTTATTTAAAGGGAAATACCTCAGGCTATTATGCAGCTGGAATTGGAATTTTTACAGCATTTCTAACTTCCATATATTCATGGAGATTAATTTTTAAAACTTTTCATGGTAAATATAATAATAAAGATATTGATATTAAGGAAACACATGAGTCACCTTTAGTAATGTTGCTACCTTTGGTTATTTTAGCTATAGGTGCAATTTTTGCAGGTTATTTGTTTAAAGACCTATTCGTAGGTCATGGTGGTGATAATCATTTTTGGGCTAATTCAATTAAGTTTTTAGAACCTTTAAGTTCTGAACATCCACCAATGTGGTTTTTACTTTTAACACCTTGTCTTGTGCTTTTGTCTATACCTATTGCTTATTATTTATTTGTTAAAAATAAAGAATTATCCAATCAAATAGCCAATAATAATAAGCCTCTATATAATTTTTTAATTAATAAATGGTATTTTGATGAACTTTATGAAGTTATTTTTATCAGACCGTCTAAAAAAATAGGGTTATTTTTATGGAAATTTTGTGATGTTAAATTAATTGATGGCTTTGGTCCTGATGGAATTTCATCATTTATTAAAAAATGCTCAATTAAAGCAAACAAATTTCAAAGCGGTTTTATATATCAGTACGCCTTTATTATGCTATTAGGCTTTTCTGCTTTATTAACTTTTCTAATTATTAAATAATGAACTTTCCAATTCTTTCATCTTTGATTTTATTACCTGTAATAGGTGCTTTGTTTTTGTTTTTTACTAAAGATAAGGATGGAAATAATTTAACAGCAAAAAATGTTTCTTTATTTACAGCAGCAGTTAATTTTTTAATCTCAATCTATTTATGGATTACTTTTGATCAATCTATATCAAGCTTTCAATTTATTGAGGACAGAGAATGGATTGATGGTTTTATCAATTACAAAAGTTGGTGTTGATGGAATTTCAATTTTATTTATAATTTTAACTACATTTATAACACCACTATGTATTATTTCAGTAAACAACACTGTAAAAACAAGATTAAGAGATTTTTTAATAGCTATATTAATCATGGAAAGTTTCATGATAGGAGTTTTTTGTGCACTTGATTTAGTTGTATTTTATTTATTCTTTGAAGCTGGTTTAATACCTATGTTTTTAATCATTGGAATCTGGGGTGGACCTAAAAGAGTTTACTCAGCATTCAAGTTTTTTTTATACACATTGCTGGGTTCTGTTTTAATGTTGGTTGCTATTATCTCTATATATTGGATTTCAGGAACAACAGATGTCATAAAACTTTATGAATTTGGTATTGATGAAAAATATCAAAATCTTTTATGGCTAGCATTTTTTAGTTCATTTGCTGTCAAAACACCGATGTGGCCTGTTCATACGTGGTTACCTGATGCACACGTTGAAGCACCTACGGCTGGTTCAGTTTTGCTTGCTGCAATATTACTTAAGATGGCTGGATATGGGTTTATAAGATTTTCATTGGGACTTTTTCCTGTTGCATCCGAAGTATTTACACCTTTGATTTACGGTTTAAGTGTAATTGCAATTGTATTCACATCTTTAATTGCATTAATGCAAGAGGATATGAAGAAACTAATTGCATATTCATCTGTTGCTCATATGGGTTTCGTAACTTTAGGAATTTTTACAATTCAACAGCAAGGTATTGAAGGAAGTATTATTCAAATGATAAGTCATGGTTTAGTCTCAGCAGCGTTATTTTTGTGTGTAGGTGTGGTATATGATCGAATGCATTCAAGACTTATTAGTTCTTATGGCGGAATAGTAACCATAATACCAAAATACTCTATTTTGTTTATGTTATTTACCTTAGCAGCACTTGGTTTACCTGGTACCAGTGGTTTTATAGGTGAATTTTTAATTTTAATGGGTGTTTTTAAGGATAATTTTTTAGTAGCTGTTATTGCAAGTCTAGGTGTAATTCTTGGAGCTGCATACATGCTTTGGTTATATAAACGGGTTGTTTTTGGAAAATTGGTTAATAAAGATTTAACAAAAATGGTTGATTTAAATAAATCGGAATATTTTATATTGAGCTGTTTAGCAATACCAACATTGTTTTTTGGATTTTATCCAGACCCATTAATTAATACAATTGAAGTTTCGGTAAGTGATTTAATTAATATGTACAATAATAATCTTATAAATAAATAATATGAATAATTTGAATTTAGTTCTACCTGAAATTTTTATTTCTTTATCAATTATGTTTTTATTAGTTTTGGGTGTTTTTAAAAAAGATAGCTCTAGATTGATATTTAATATCTCTTTATTAGTTTTTTTTATTACTGCAATAATTACATTGAACGAAACTTATAGTGTTACCCGAATAACTTTATTTAATGAAAGTGTTGTAATTGATCACATGTCTTCATTAATGAAAATTATTACACTTATAGGAGCTTTTTTAGTTTTGGCAATTTCGTCAAGTTATCTAAAAACATTTAAGATTTTTAAAATTGAATACCCAATTTTAATCTTATGTTCAGTTTTAGGTATGATGGTAATGATTAGTTCGAATGATTTAATGGTATTTTATATGGGTTTAGAACTTCAATCATTAGCTTTATATGTTTTAGCAACTTTTAATAGAGATCAGTTAAAATCATCAGAAGCTGGTTTAAAATATTTTGTTCTAAGTGCCTTGTCTTCAGGATTACTTTTGTATGGTTGTTCGTTGATATATGGATTTTCTGGTTCTACAAATTTTGATATAATAGCAAGCCAACTTAATTCAAACAAATATGTTTTAACTTTTGGGATTGTATTTATTTTAGTAGGACTGGCATTTAAAATTTCTGCTGTGCCATTCCATATGTGGGCACCTGATGTTTACGAAGGTTCACCAACATCTGTTACTTTATTTTTTACAATGGTTCCTAAAATTGCAGCATTAACTGTATTCATAAGATTTTTATATGTCCCTTTTTTAAACTTAATTGATCAATGGCAAATGATTATTATTTTTTTATCAATTGCTTCTATGCTGTTTGGTGCTATAGCAGCCATTGGACAAACAAATATTAAAAGACTTATTGCCTATAGTTCGATAGGGCACATTGGTTACACCTTAGCTGGATTGGCTACTGGTTCTAATGAAGGTATTCAAAGTTCTATAATCTATATATCTATTTATGTGATAATGAACTTGGCACTTTTTTCATGCTTGTTAATGTTGAAAAGAAATAATCAATATTATGAAGATATTGATGATCTATCAGGCTTATCAAAAAATCATCCTTTATTATCTTTATCAATGCTAGTTATACTGTTTTCATTAGCTGGGATACCTCCTTTGGCTGGATTTTTTGCAAAGTTTTATATTTTTAAAACTGTAATTGAACAATCAATGTATTTCTTGGCAATTGTAGGTTTGCTATCAACAGTTATTGCTGCTTTTTATTACTTAAGAATTATTAAGATAATTTATTTTGACAAAGAAAAAGAGAAATATGACAGTGATCATAGTCCATGGTTAAAATTTTCACTTACATTTTCTACAATATTAATTCTTTTATACTTCATATTTCCAAGTCAATTAATTGAGGCTGTATCAAGAATTAATATTATTTAATGAAATTTAAAAAATTTAGATTCAAAAAAGTAAAAAGCACAAATAACACGGCAATTAGAATTATTAAAAATTTAAATTGTAAATATGGAATGGTAGTGTCAGATGCTCAATCAATGGGAAGAGGTCAATATGGAAAAAAATGGATCTCTTATCAAGGTAATTTGTTTGTAAGTTTTTTTTATGAATTAGATAATATTAACTTATCGATATCAAAATTAACAAAAATAAACTGTTTATTAGTAAAGAAATTATTAACAAATTATTATAAAAAAAATATTACATTTAAAAAACCAAACGATTTATTAATTAACAACAAAAAGATAAGTGGAATATTGCAAGAGATAGTTTCTATTTTTAATAAAAAATTTTTAATCATTGGTATTGGTATAAACGTTAGAAAAAGTCCAAAAATTAATAATTACCCAACAACTAGTCTTTTAGAATTAACTAATAAAACTATCAATAAAACTGATATAGAAAATAAACTAAAACTAATTTTTGAAAAAAATTTATCAAAAATGTATAAAATAAATAATAAATTTAATAAATAAAGAATGTATATACTTGGTGATATAGGCAATACTGAAACTAAATTTTTTTTAATTTCATTGAATGATAAAATTATTAAAAAATTAACTATTTTAACTAAAGATATAAATCTAACCAAACTAGATAAATTATTTTTTAATTCTAAAATTGATTATAAAAATATTAAAAAGATACTTTTTGTAGTGTGGTGCCAAAATCTTTTAATGTGATTAAAAAATTTTTATCAAAAAAAATAAAACTTAAATGTCATGAAGTAAAAGATTTAAATTTAAAATCTTTAATAAAAATTAAAGCAAACTACAATCAAGTTGGTTCTGATCGACTAACTAACGCAATTAGCTTAACGAATAACAAAAATAATTATATTATTTTAGATTTTGGAACAGCTACAACTTTTGATGTTTTAATAAAACATACTTATTCAGGTGGTATAATAGCACCTGGTGTAAGATTATCGCTTAATACGCTTTCTGATAAAGCTACACTCATCCCAAAAATCGATCTAAAAAAAGTTAAGAATGTAATAGGTAACGACACAATCTCTGCTGTTAGATCAGGTTTTTTTTGGGGATATGCGGGTTTAATTGACAATATTATTAATTTAATTAAGAAAGAGACCAGAAAGTCTTTTAAAGTTATAATTACTGGAGGGTTTTCTGATTTATTTAAAAACTCAATAAAAACGAAAGTTAATCACAATAAAGACATTACAATTGATGGTCTTATCAAGATTTCAAAATTAATTAAATAAATGAAAGATGAATTATTATTTTGTCCACTAGGTGGATCTGGTGAAATAGGCATGAACATGAATTTGTTTGCTTATGGTAAACCAGGTGAGCACAAATGGATTATGATTGATATAGGTGTTACTTTTGCTGATGACACATTACCAGGCATTGATTTAATCTATCCAGACCCTGGATTTATCGTTGATAAAAAAGAAAACCTTTTGGGAATTGTTTTAACGCATGCCCATGAAGATCATATTGGTGCTATAGCTCATCTTTGGCCTCAACTAGAATGTAAGATATTTGCAACTCCATTTACTGCTGTTTTAATTAAAGAAAAATTCAAAGAAAAACATATAGATATAACAAAATATCTAAAGATAGTTCAACTAAATGGTACTGTGGATCTAAATCCATTTAAAATTGAATATATAACTTTAACCCACTCAATTTTAGAACCAAACGGTTTAAGAATAGAAACTCCTGCTGGTGTAATTTTACATACTGGTGATTGGAAAATTGATCCTGAACCATTAATTGGTGGTAAAATAAATTCTAATAGACTTAAAGAAATAGGTAAAGAAGGTGTTCTTGCAATGATATGTGACTCAACTAATGTTTTTAGTTTGGGTAAAGCTGGCTCAGAGTTAGATGTTAGAAAAAGTATGCTTAATATAATGAGTAGTCTTAAAAAAAGAATTATTATAGCTTCTTTTGCTTCTAATGTTGCTAGACTTGAAACAGCTTTTTATTGTGCTGAAAAAACTGGCCGACAAATATCTTTAGTTGGAAGATCGATGCATAGAATATTTAAAGCAGCTAGACAATGTGGTTATTTAAAAGATGTTATTGAACCAATTGATGCAAGAGAAGCTAAGAATATTGCAAGAGAAAAAATAGTTTATCTTTGCACAGGTAGTCAAGGTGAGCCAATGGCAGCACTAATGAGAATTGCAAAATATACTCATCCAGATGTATTTATTGAAAAAGATGACACTGTTATATTCTCATCTAAGATAATTCCTGGTAATGAAAAAAAATTATATAATTTGCAAAATCAACTAGTTAAAGATGGTATAGAAGTTATTTCTGAAGAAAATGAATTTGTTCATGTTTCTGGACACCCTAATAGAGATGATCTTAGAGAAATGTATGAATGGGTAAAACCACAGTGTGCAATACCTGTTCACGGTGAACATAGACATATGATTGAGCACATGAAGTTTGCAAGAGAAATGAATGTTCCAAATCCTGTTCAGGTAGAAAATGGTGATATTGTTAAATTATACCCTGGTAAACCTGAAGTGTATGATAAAGCACCAAGTGGTAGACTTTATGTTGATGGCAACATTAGTGTGGTAGAGGATGCTCCATCCATTAAAGATAGAAAGAATTTGAGTGCTAATGGATATATTGAAGCAACTGTATTAATCACTCTAAAAGGAAACATTCATAAAAGACCAATATTAACTTTTAGAGGTATACCAGTTGATGATACAGAGGAATTTGTTTATGGCTTAGAAGATGCAATCGAAGGAATTACAAGAACTTTTAGATTGGGTAGCAAACAACAAGAGCATAATTTAATAGACGCTCTTAAAATTGCGTGTAGAAAATTTTCAAAAGAAAAAACTGGGAAAAAACCTTTTACAAATATTAATTTAGTAAGAATTTAATGAGCATCACAGGTTTAGCTATAATCTACATAATTATATGGTGGATTGTATTTTTTGCTATATTGCCAATTGATGTTAATAGAACCAAAACAGTTAAAATTGATGGTCAGGACCCCGGATCACCCGAAAACCCAAAAATGCTTAAAAAATTCCTTTATTGTACAGGAATTACAACTGTTATTTTCATAATAATTTATCTATTAATAAAATTTGAATATTTAAATTTAAGAAATATTATTAATTAAGATGCTTTTATCCAAATCATTTATACCTATTTTAAAAAATAATCCTTCAGAGGCTAAGATTAAATCTCATCAATTAATGTTGAGAGTTGGCATGATAAAACAAGCTTCTGCTGGAATCTATTCTTGGTTACCACTCGGTTTTAAAGTAATGAAAAAAATTGAAGATATTGTTCGTCAAGAACAAAATAAAATTGGAGCTCAAGAGATTTTAATGCCTACAATTCAATCAAGTGAAATTTGGAAAGAAAGTGGTCGATACGATGATTATGGTGAAGAGATGCTCAGAATTAAAGATCGTCAAAATAGAGAGATGCTTTATGGGCCTACCAACGAAGAACAAGTTACTGAAATTTTTAGATCATCATTTAAATCTTATAAATCATTACCTCAACTCCTTTATCATATACAATGGAAATTTAGAGATGAAATAAGACCACGATTTGGAATCATGAGAGGTAGAGAATTTTATATGAAAGATGCATATTCTTTTGATGTAACAGATGAAGATGCTTTTTATTCTTATAATAAGTTTTTCTTGTCTTATTTAAGAACTTTCAAAAGATTATCTTTAACTGCAATTCCAATGGCAGCTGATACAGGTCCTATAGGTGGAAACTTGTCACATGAATTTATAATTCTTGCTGATACTGGTGAGAGTAAAATTTTTACTGATAAAAGAATTTTTGATTTAAATAGTGAAGGCACAAAATTAGAAAAATCTTCTTTAGAACAATTAAGAACAAAATATGAGCAATATTATTCAGTAACAGATGAAAAATTTGATAAGGATGAGTTTGAGAAGATCGTAACAGAAGAAAATAGGTTGGTAACAAAAGGTATCGAAGTAGGACACATTTTTTATTTTGGTGATAAATACTCAAAAGCAATGAGTGCAGCTGTTGATTTACCTGGTGGAAAAAAAGATTTTGTTAAAATGGGATCATATGGAATTGGTGTATCAAGATTAGTTGGAGCAATTATAGAAGCTAAATACGATGATAAAAATGAAATCATGAAATGGCCACTGTCTGTTGCTCCATATGATATAGCCTTAATACCCATGATTAATAAAAATGATACTTCAGCATTAGAAAAAGCTAACAACATCAACAATGAATTAATCAAACATAAAATTGATACAATTATTGATGACACTGATGAGAATTTTTCAGCGAAAATAAAAAAAATGAATTTAATTGGTGCACCATATCAAATCATTATTGGCAAAAAGTCAGATGGAGATCTTTTGGAATTTAAAGAAACTGGTGGTGACACACAAAACTTATCTTTAGATAAAATTATTGAAATCATAACAAAACAAAAAGTTACGAATTGATTTCTACTTTAGAAAAAGAAATTACTTTAAGATTTTTGAAAGCTAGAAAAAATGATGGCTTTTTAAATGTTATATCTATTTTTTCATTTATTGGAATAAGTCTCGGTGTTGCAGTTTTAATTGTTGTAATGTCTGTTATGAATGGTTTTAGAACTGAATTAATTAATAAGATTGTAGGATTTAATTCTCATATAACAGTTAAGTCTTATGAAAATTCAATTAATCTAGACAAACTAAATAACAATAATTTGAAATTAATTTCTAAACAAATTATTTTAAGTAATTCAGGTGAAGCAATTGTATTAAAAAATAATACATCTAAAGGAATTATTTTAAGAGGTTATCTGGGTAGTGATTTTTCAAATTTAGAAATAATTAAAAATAAAAATTTCAAAGGAAATAGATCACAATTAAATAAAAATTCTATATCAATAGGTAATGAATTAAGTTTTAGTTTAAACCTTAAAATTGGTGATGATATTACATTAATGTCGCCATCAGGTGTTGAGACCATAATTGGTAGTATGCCAAAACAAAAAACATTCACTGTAACTTCAATTTTTAATAGTGGCTTAGCTGATTTCGACAACAACATAGCTCTTATTAACCTGGATACGTTAGATGATTTTTTTGATTTTGAATTTAAAGATAGAAACTTGGAAATATATTTAAAAAACCCGAACAACATAGAACCACAAAAAGAAATTGTTCAAAAGATTTTTAAAGATGAATTTGTTTATAGTTGGGCTGATATGAATAGCTCTTTATTTTCAGCATTAAAAGTTGAAAGAAATGTTATGTTTATCATTTTATCTTTAATTATTATTGTAGCTGCCTTTAATATTATTTCAGGATTAACCATATTGGTTAAAAATAAAACTAGAGACATTGCAATTCTAAAATCAATTGGCGTATTAAATAAGTCTATTGTAAAAATTTTTTTTCTAATTGGTGTTATTATTGGTACATCAGCAACTATCTTTGGAATTTTTTTGGGTGTAACTTTCTCTCTTTATGTGGAAAATTTAAGACAATTTTTAAGTTCGGTGTTTAATATCAGCTTATTCCCTGAGGAAATTTATTTTTTAAGCAAAATGCCAACGGAAATTAATCCCACATCAATTTTAATTATTTCAATTTGCTCAATAGCAATAACAATAATTGTATCAATATTTCCTGCATTTAGAGCAGCAAAATTAGATCCTATTAAAGCCTTAAAATATGAATGATTACTTAGAGATCAAAAATATTTCAAAAACATTTAATACTAGTAAAAAATTAAGAGTATTGAAAAATTTATCTTTTAATTTTTCTAAAGGAAAAATTTATTCTCTAATGGGGCCATCTGGATCAGGAAAATCGACACTGTTAAATTTAATTTCTCTGATAGATAGACCAACATCAGGATCAATTAATTTCAATCAATCACCGATAGATTTTAATAAAAATGATAAAAATGATATTTTTAGAGCAAAAAAAATTGGAATTATTTATCAACAAAATAATCTGCTTCCTGATTTTACGGCATTAGAAAATATTTGTTTAGCAAGTTTATCTCTACATAATGATAAAAATTTAGCCATTTCTAAAGCAAAACATTTGTTAAAATTAGTAGGCTTACCAAATAGAGCTGACCATTATCCATCTCAATTATCGGGTGGTGAGTCTCAAAGAATATCAATTGCTAGAGCTATAATTAATGATCCTGAAGTAATCCTTGCGGATGAACCAACAGGCAGTCTTGATATGGATACAGCCAAAGATGTATTTCAAATTTTAAAAGATCTTAAATCATCTAGTAGACTTATAATATTTGCAACCCATAATAGATTTTTTGCTAATAAGGCAGATTGCTTATTAGAGATGATTAATGGTAGTGTAAAAAATATTAATGTCTGAGTCTCAATTTCAAAATTTTAATCATTTAAAAATTCATTCACAATATTCTATTTGTCAAGGTGCAGTTAAATTAGATGACTTAAAAGATTTTTCAAAATTAAATAAGATTAAATCCCTGGGTCTTTGTGATACTACCAACCTTTGTGGTGCTTTAGAATTTGCTGAAAAAATTTCAAAAGTAGGTTCTCAACCAATTATTGGCACACAGATCAATTTTAAATATGGTGATACAACTGGATTACTCCCTTTATTTGCATTAAATGAAGAGGGCTATAAAAGAATTATAAAATTATCCTCATTTTCATTTCTTGATAATGATGAACTTTCAGAACCACACTTAAATTTTGAAGAATTATTAGAAGATACTCATGGTGTAGCTATTTTTTCAGGAACAGTTTTTGGATTATTTGGCCAATTATTTGACAAAGGAAAATTTAGTGAAATTCTGGATCTATACACTAAGCTCAAAACTTCATTTAGTGATCGATTTTATTTAGAAATACAACGTCACAATGATCAAAATGAAATAGGTTTTGAAAAGTTTAATTTAAATAAATCTCTGGAACTTGAAATCCCTATAATTGCGACCAACGAAGTATTTTATCTTAACAAAGATATGCATGAAGCTCACGATGCACTAATTTGTATTGGCAACAAAACTTATGTTAACGATAAAACAAGAATAAAATTTAGTGATCAACATTACTTTAAAACCAATTCAGAGATGTCAACTCTATTTGCTGATTTACCTGAAGCTTTAGAAAACAATTATAACTTTCCTTTTAGATGTAATTTTAGACCATTATTTTCTAATCCAATTTTACCAAATATTAGTTCAGAAAAAGGGGGTAATGCAGATGATATTTTAAGAAAAGATTCTCTTCATGGTTTAAAAATTAAATTTGATAAAATTTTAAAAATTAAAAATAATGATTTAGACAATGATAAAATGTTTTTAGAATATAAGGACAGACTAGATCATGAGCTATCCATTATTATTGAAATGAAATACGCTAGTTATTTTCTTATAGTTTCAGATTATATTAAATGGGCTAAAAATAACGATATACCAGTTGGTCCAGGCAGAGGTTCTGGTGCAGGTTCATTAGTTGCTTGGTGTTTATCAATCACTGATGTTGACCCAATAAAATTTAATCTAATTTTTGAAAGATTTTTAAATCCTGACAGAATTTCAATGCCTGATTTTGATATTGATTTTTGTGAGGA
>JGI26380J51729_10000617_pt1 | contig 18270 bp, 16 predicted proteins | sample SaaInlV_165m_DNA_FD_51729 | JGI IMG/M metagenome (IMG submission 51729) | reverse complement strand
TGCCGCAATATCACTCAATGCAGTGCTCACAGCCCTGTATGCAATTGCTTTGGGGGGCATAGATTTTAAAAAATGAATCCCTTGAACAGAAGTATCTGTGCTCATTAAGAGCTTAGATTTTGATGCAAGAATTGCACAGTCATCGCCTACTGCTAATTCAATGCCATTGGATTTTAAATAAGAAGCACCAATACCAGATAGGTACTTCTTAATGATTGTGAATTCTGAATTTATCTTAACTTGGGTATCTTTCAAATAAGCCTGATGCACCCATTCCTCCACCAACACACATGGTGACTACACCAAATTGCTTGTCTTGATTTTGAAGTTCGCGAACAATATGACCCACTTGTCTAGATCCTGTCATACCAAACGGATGGCCGATAGAAATAGAACCGCCGTTTACATTAAGTTTATCCATTGATATTCCAAGCTGATCTCTGCAATAGGCAACCTGAACTGCAAAAGCTTCATTCAGCTCCCAAAGATCAATGTCATCAACGCTCATGTTATGAGAATTTAAAAGTTTTGGTACTGAGAACACTGGGCCTATTCCCATTTCATCTGGCTCACATCCCATGGTNGTAAAACCTCTAAAATATGCCAAAGGNTTTAAACCTTGCTCAAGTGCTTTTTCTTCGCTCATGANNAATGTCACAGATGCTCCATCAGATAGTTGAGAAGAATTACCAGCCGTGACTGTTCCATTTTCTGGATCAAANACTGGTTTTAAGCCAGACAATGCTTCCATGGTAGTTCCNGGTCTGTTGCACTCATCTTTATCAACCACATANTCAACTTCTTTTGAGTCACCTGTCTCTTTATTCATCAACATCATCTTTGTTGCCATAGGAATAATTTCATCGCTAAATTTTCCAGCTTCTTGAGCTGCTGCAGTTCTTTTCTGGCTCTCAAATGCTATTTCATCTTGTGCTTCTCTAGAAACGTTGTAACGCTTAGCAACAGTTTCTGCAGTCATTCCCATTGGGTAGTAGATTCCAGGATGCTCTTCTGCTAATTTGGGGTTTACAAACTCATGCATGTTGTTGTTGCCCGAAAGCATAGTGATTTGCTCTACACCGCCAGCAATTACAGTGTCGTAACAACCTGCCATGATCTGACTTGCTGCCATAGAAATAGTCTGAAGACCTGAAGAACAATATCTATTAACAGTCGTGCCACCAGTTGTCATTGGGAGGTTAGAAAGCACAGCTGCATTTCTTCCAATGTTATGACCCATGGGTCCTTCTGGATTACCACAACCCATAATAATATCTTCAACCATCGCTGGGTCTAGATTAGGGTTTCTATCAAGCATCCCATTAATAATGTGAGCCAACATATCATCGGCACGAGTGATGTTAAATCCACCTCGATGCGATTTTGCTAAGCCTGTTCTAACACTGTCTACGATTACTGCTGTTTTCATTGTTTTCTCCAAAAATAGTAATGGTTATTCTAAACGATCGTCTTCATTACTTAAAGACTTATACCAATTTGGAATCAGATCAATATTCAGCTCTTTTGCTTTAGTAAAAATATACGGCAGGGTGATTGGGCTAAATGGCAGAACGATTAAAATACCCAGGCCTAGATTTTTTAATATTTGTTGCAATTGAGAGTTGGCAATTTTAAGCTCTTCCTCAGAAACAGATCCTTCTGCAAATTTAATGTAGATATCAAGCATTTTCTTGTTTTCTCTGTTCTCAGTCAGAAAACTCTCCTGCAGCCTCGATAAAGTCTTGTTAAATCTTTTGGTAAATATTTTCATGTAAAAAAAAGCCCGGAATAAATCCGGGCTTTAGTATAACTATTTAGCTAAGAATTAAAAATTCCTGCCAAAATTGATTCCCCAGATTTTAGGATCGATGGCTACTCCGTTTTGGAAGCCTCCAACCGTAACATCTGTTGAGTAGTATCCATAAACGTGATCTTTGTCACCTAAGTTTCTTACATAAGCTCCCACATACCACTCTTCGCTAGCTGGAGTGTATTTTACTGATAGATCTGTCAGACTTACGTCTTCAACATACTCTCTAGCGCGATTGTAAACAGTACTGTAATAATCATCTCTGTAAGAATGATCTGCTCTTAATGTCCATGTACCTTTTTTAGTATCAATGAACTTGGTGATTCCAAGGCGCCAGTTAAGCTCAGCATTACCAGGCAATGAGTTTCCACTTAGGTCTTGTGCTACACCATCAGTTGTTGGACAAGGCAATGTAGTTGCATCCAAACCAAAGAATGGTTGAGTACATAGTGGTCCAAAAGATTTGAAAATAAGTCCAGCATCAGTATTTTGATATAAGACCAAGTTAGCCAAAAGAGCACTAGCACCGGCAGCACCGGCAAGCTGACATGGTCCGCCAGTCACAACACCTGCACTACAGAGACCAGAGTATTGTAACCAGTCTTTTAAGAAACCAGTTGCAGTTCCCCCAATAGGTGCAAACAATAGATCGTTAGACAATGTCTGCGTTGCATTATTTGGGTTTAAAGGATCTATAGCTTGAAAATCATCAACCGTTGCAGTTGTTTTTGAAACAAATCCATCAATCATGATTGTTGAAGTTAAGAAGAATGTAAATTCAGCCTCGATACCTTCAATCGTTGCATCGGCATTAGAGTTTAGTGATGCTCTATTCACAATTTTAGAAAGCTGAAGACCCTCATAGTCATTGGCGTAAGCTGAAACATTTAAGAGCAAAGCTCCATCCATTAGAGTATTTTTCATACCAATTTCTAATGTATTTGCGATTTCAGGCTCAAAAGTTGTTAAGCCGACAATATCAGTGGTATTAAATCCACCAGGTTTGAAACCTGTTGAGTATGTTGCATAAATCATTTGATTATCATTTAAAGCATGATCAATACCAAGCTTGTAAGTAGACTCATCTGATGCATAAGATCTTGGGACTGGAGATGGTTTCACTTGACCATAATAGCCTGCACCTAGATTCTGAAGATCAAGCAATGAATTAAATGCAAAGTCATTGATCTCAAATTCTGTGTATCTGCCACCAAACGTGACGTTTGTGACATCGCTTAAAGCAAAGTACATCTCACCATAGATAGCTTTAGAATTTCTGTTCAAATTACTGTCTGCATGGAAGTGCTTCTGCCAAGGTGGAAGAGTAACTTTCGCTGCTGCTGTTGCAGCTGCTGCATTTGCTGCGCCAGCTAAGACTGCGCCCTGGGCTGCTGCTGGAGGAATAAGTCCAGCCATAACACCTGCTGTAACTTGAGCGCTAACAATTGGCAATGCGCCAAAGTAATTAACCCAGTAAGGTGCTCCACCATAGCCTGCACTTGCTGGAGAGAATACTTGTGCATTTGGTCCAGATGATACGTTGCCCCAATACTCCATGTAAGGAGTAGCAATGCCGTAATTGGTTGCACTTTGAGTATCATCCATATAAAAACCAAGAGTGAAATTAAATGCTCCGTCGTAATCAGAAGTAAACCTAAGTTCTGTTTGACTCCATTCAGAATCATTTGTCGATCTGTCTACAGCTCTATCAGAAGCAAATGTTTGCGTTCCTCTGCCCATGTTGCCTATTGAAGGATCATAAAATAGATTCGCCGTTACAGGTCCTAATTGAAATGGAACCACGCTAACCGCATGATCGTAATCTGCGTAATCTTCATACTTTCTTGTGTGGTAAGAATAAGTAAAGACCATGTTCATGGTGTCAGATAAATTTGAGTTAATTTCAAATACACTGTTTTGAAGAACAGTTTCATGTGTTGGGGTTGAATCAAGATCAACTGAACGAACATCTGTAGAAGGGTTATTTCTGTAAATCGTGTAATCTAAAGAAGGGTTTTGGAACTGAAGGTATGGCACCCAATGTCCGTAACTTCCAGGAGACCAAACAGCTTCCATGCCATTTTCAAATGGGCTACAACCATAGAATTTATCTTGCTTACAGTATTGTCTAGCAGCCCTAAGACGATTATCGTCTGCTTGAGTGTTTTCATAGATCAAGCTAATAGTTGTGTCATCAGAATAATCCCACTCAAAAGACATTCTGCCTGCAAGTGTATTTCTGTCATCTAGTTTCTGGTCATTATAGCTATTAGTAACAAAGCCGTCCCTTTTAAGAGATGCAAACGCAAATCTTGTTCGCATTGTGTCGGATAAAGGAAGATTAATTGCACCCGATACTCTTGATGAATTATAGTCAGCTAGGTCAACCTTAATGTTGCCTCCGGCTTCACCGTCAGGTCTTTTTGTAATCATTTGAATCACACCACCGGTGGTTCCTGCTCCAAACAATGAACCTTGAGGTCCTCTAAGCACCTCAACACGCTCAACATCAAAAAGTTCAGCTTCGTATAAACCTGATTGAGATGCAGACTGACCATTCCAGAAATAACCAATCGCTGCACTGGTTGAATTACCAACAGCAAAGTTACCAATACCTCTAAGTGTTATAGCAGAACCTGAGTATGCCCCTTTAGCAAAGCCTAATGTAGGCACTGCAAACTGAAGATCCTCAAAGTTTTCGATCTGCTTAACTTCTAGATCAGAACCAGTGATGGCTGTGATAGTGATAGCAGTATCCTGCAAACTTGTCTCTTTTCTTAAAGCGGTAACAACCACTTCTTCAACTTCTCTGTCAACAGAGTTATCTTGAGCAAATGCTGGAATAGCAATAAATGAAAATAAAAATACAAAGGCACATAGAAACTTGTTCATAATCTTCCCCCTAAAGTTGATTAACTAGAACGTATACATAAGATAATATAACCATGATTCAATGAATGCAATGATTTGTGAGGGTCAAATCAGTTTATAAAGAATGCTTATACAGGCTATAAAATTCGCTTATTTTAGATCTGCAGAGCTTTTATTAAGAACTTGCCTGGCAACGATCAACTGCTGAATCTGTTGAGTGCCTTCAAAAATATCTAAAATCTTTGAATCTCGAGAGAATTTTTCCAGCAAATGATCTTCTGAGAAGCCCTGCATCGAGCATATTTCAACACATTTTAACGATATCCTGTTACCAATCCTGCCCGCTTTCGCTTTGCCCATTGACGCTTCTTTAGAATTTGGCATTTTGTTGTCCATCATCCAAGCAGATTTATAGACCAATAATCTTGCAGCCTCAAGCTCAGCCTCTAACATCTCTAATTCATACTGAATAGCAGTTTGCTGTCCCATGGAAGCCCCAAAATTGTCTTCGTAACCCTCTTCAGCCAGCAAAGCTCTGGTCATATCTAGCGCTGCTTGGCCTAGCCCAATGGCCATGCCTGCAACCATAGGCCTGGTATTGTCAAAAGTCTGCATAGCACCGCCAAAAGATTTTTTTGCAGCATCAGCATCCATTTCCACTTCTTCTTTGCCGCCAAGTAAGTTCTCACGAGGAATTCTGCAATTATCAAAGATTAAGGTAGCGGTATCAGAAGCTCTAATACCTAATTTTTTTTCCAGCCTTGCAACAGAAAAACCTGGAGTGCCTTTTTCAACAATAAAAGAGCGTATTGCGGTTTTTCCCATGGCCTTATTTAAAGTTGCCCAGACCACAACGCAATCGCAACGATCGCCGTCAGTCACATAAATTTTTTCGCCATTGATCACCCATTCATCGCCATCTAAGACTGCTGCGGTTGATATGTTTTTGGAATCTGATCCAGCGCCTGGTTCGGTGATAGCCATGGAGGCCCATCTTTTGCCCCATTTATTTTTTTGATCTGGATTGCCCACCGCACTTATGGCCGCGTTGCCAAGGCCTGTTCCAGGTCGAGCCAAGAATAATCCTACATCGCCCCAACACATTTGCTCCAATGAAATTACTGCCCAAAGATTTCTGCCCTTTAGATCCATGGATTTGACTGAGTCATCTCCCATGCCAGTTTCTTTTTGCGCTGCAGATCCATGGATTTGACTGAGTCATCTCCCATGCCAGTTTCTTTTTGCGCTGCCGCTGCCTGATTCAATTGCTCCATTTCTACTGGAGGCTCATGCTCTGCTTTATCGTATTTTCTTGAAATGGGACGCAAAATAAACTCCGCTGCCATTCGCATGGTCTCTTGAGTTTTTTGTAACTGATTTGGTAATAATGGATGTATCATTTTAAACTCCTGCTCCGGCTTCAAAAATGCCAATGGCTCTTAAATTTCTATACCACAACTCTACTGGATGCTCGTGAGTGAAGCCATGACCTCCCAGTAATTGCACCCCATCGGTTCCTATTTTCATTCCATGATGAGCAGCAAACCTATGAGTTAAAGAAGCTTGTTTATGGAAATCTGCTCCTATGTCTTTTAATGCTGCAGCCTTGTATACCATTAACCTCATGGCCTCAATTTCAATTGCCATATCAGCCACCAAAAAAGCCACAGACTGTCGATTAGAAATAGGTTCGTCAAAGGCCACTCGCTCATTCGTATATGGCACAACGTAATCTAAAACAGCCTGACAAACTCCTAGAGCCATGGCTGACATACCTATTCTTGATGAATCCAATAATTCTTGAAAATTAATAGAATAATTATGGCCGCCCAATTTTTGAGAGGTCTTAATTTTACAATTAGATAGATTAATTTCTGATAAAGGCAATCCTTTTAAACCCATAAATTCTTTTGAGGTAATTTCCAAGCCTTCTGTATCTTTATCCAAGACATATAAATTGCTTTCACCGCTCTCGCTTGTTGCAGAAATTAAAAAGGAAGTCGCCTCCTCTGCAAAAGCAATGCCTGTTTTGGTGCCGTTGAGCATAAGCTCTTCCCCACTCTCATCAACCGAAACGCTTGAGTGTGATGCGTTGCCCATGATGCTTGAATTATTTATCCCAAGGCCAACATGAAACATTGATCCATCAGAGTATTGTTTTAATAATTCATTTTTTTGCTCTTCGCTTCCATGCTCAGTAATAATTTTTGCGGTTAGCATCGGCAAAGATAGCGACATAGCTAGGGATAGATCTCCGTATGCCAAAGCCTCCAAAGCAAGAGCTTGAGAAGTTGCGTCTTGAGCAATTTCCATGCCTCCATAGGCCTCCGGGATACCAAGAGATATTAAGTCTAGATTTTTCATTTTGCCAAGAAGTTCATCCGAAGGGCGACCGGCTGCTTCCGCATCTCTGGCAATAGGTCGCATCTCAGTTTCTGCAAATTTTCTTAGCATATCCCATGTCATTTGCTGCTCTTCGCTCATGGCAATATCGAAAGGATGCTCTGTCTTATAATCCTGCATAATAATTAGTATTAACTTAGTAAATAAATTTTTGTAGCGGGTAAATATTAACACCTGAATGCTTAACTGAAAGTGTTATGCGAAAATATAATATCTGCATCCGATCATCATGGTATTTTTTAATATATGAAAAAAGCTGAAAGAGCCCAAATAGTTCTAGACACACTAGAGGCACATTATCCAAAAACTCCAGTGCCCCTAGATCACAAAGACCACTTCACCCTTTTGGTTGCTGTTTTATTATCTGCTCAATGCACTGATGAGAGAGTGAATACAGTAACCCCTAAACTCTTTGCATTAGCCAACAATCCAAGAGATATGTGTAAGGTCAGCCCTGATACTATTTATAAAATTATTAGGCCATGCGGCCTAGGCCCCAAAAAATCAAAGGCTATTTATGATCTCTCGCATATTCTATGCTCATCTTATGGCGGCCAAGTTCCCGCAGATATAAAAGCCTTAGAGAAACTTCCTGGAGTTGGCCACAAAACAGCATCGGTGGTAATTAGCCAAGGCTTTGGACAGCCTGCATTCCCAGTAGACACTCACATTCATCGATTAGCTCAAAGATGGGGCTTGACCAAAGGAAAAAATGTAACGGAAACAGAAAAAGACCTAAAGAAAATCTTTCCAAAATCCTCATGGAATAAACTGCATCTTCAAATTATTTTCTGGGGAAGAGAGTTTTGTCAGGCTCAACAGTGTCATGGAATTAAGTGCGCTATTTGTAGGGCAACTTTTCCGAAAAGATCACAACCTTTTTCCCACAAGAAGCCTTAGATAATCTAAAATATTGGCAGAGTTAATTTGTCAATTAAAACCTTTGGAGTACCCCATGGAATCACAAGCAGATTCAATTTTTGGAAATTCGCAAACAATCGAATTGTATGATCAAGAACTTTGGCAATCCATTACCAATGAGTCTGTCCGTCAAGAGGAGCACATTGAGCTAATTGCATCTGAAAACTATGCAAGCCAGAGAATCTTAGAGGCTCAAGGATCAGTGTTAACAAATAAATATGCGGAAGGATATCCTCATAAAAGGTACTACGGTGGATGTGAGTTTGTCGATATTGCAGAAGAACTAGCTATTAGCAGAGCAAAAGAATTATTTAAAGCTGATTATGCGAATGTTCAGCCTCACTCTGGTTCATCTGCAAATGCTGCGGCCTTTTTAGCGATGCTTCAACCAAATGATATTATTTTAGGAATGAGCCTAGATCATGGGGGGCACTTAACCCATGGAGCAAAAGTTAATTTTTCTGGAAAAAACTACACTGCCTATCAGTATGGCCTTCACCCAGAGACTCATGATATTGACTATGATCAGGTAAGAGATCTTGCTAAACAGCACAATCCTCAACTGATCATTGCAGGTTTTTCTGCATTTTCAGGAATTATTGATTGGAAGATTTTCAGAGAGATAGCAGACGAAGTGGGTGCCTATTTCCTTGTGGATATGGCCCATGTGTCTGGCCTTGTCGCTGCTGGCTTATATCCATCGCCAGTGCCTTATGCTGATGTTGTTACCTCAACCACCCACAAGACATTGCGCGGCCCGAGATCTGGCATTATTCTTGCCAAAAAGAATGAAGACCTTGAAAAAAAATTAAACTCTGCTGTGTTTCCTGGCTCTCAGGGTGGCCCACTTATGCATGTAATAGCTGCTAAGGCTGTCTGCTTTAAAGAAGCTCTTGATCCAGAGTTTAGAGTCTATACTCAAGCTGTAATGGACCACGCAAAGCTAATGTGCAAAGTAATACAAAGCCGGGGCATTGATGTTGTTTCAGGAAAAACTGAAAATCATATTGTATTGATGGATTTAAGAAGTAAAAATTTAACTGGCAAAGACTGTGAGTTAGCTCTTGGGCAAGCCAACATCACCACCAATAAAAATGCAGTGCCAAATGACCCTCAGTCACCCTTTGTAACTTCAGGGATTAGATTAGGGACTGCTGCTGTTACTACTCGTGGATTTGGGAAAACAGAAATTGAGATCTTAAGTAACTGGATTTGTGACATTGCGCTGGATTTAGAAAATACACAACAAATTAATGCTATCAAAGAACAAGTCGTTACAATGTGCAAAAGGTTCCCTGTATATAAATAATGTTCTGTCCATTCTGCCAAGCCCAAGATACTAAAGTCATAGACTCTAGGAATGTTGGAGATGGCTCTCAGATTCGCCGTAGAAGAGAATGTGAAGTCTGTCATGCTCGCTTTACCACATTCGAAACAGCCGATCTTGCATTACCAAGGATTATTAAAAGCGATGGGGAAAGACAACCTTTTAATGGTGTTAAATTGAAAGGTGGAATGCAGCGAGCCCTTGAAAAAAGACCTATTTCAGCCGAAGAAGTGGATGTGGTCTTTGGAAGTATCTTAACCGAGATCAGACAGCTAGGAGAAAGAGAAATTGCCTCTCGACAACTGGGCGAGATTGTCATGCGTAATTTAAAAAAAGTGGATCAGGTCGCGTATGTAAGATTTGCTTCCGTTTATAGAGATTTTCAAGACATTCAAGAATTTGCTGAAGAAATTTCTTCGCTATCTAAAGAGAAACCAAAAACTCGCAAAAAGAAGAAATGAAAGAACAGGAGTTCATGGCCCATGCAATTAAACTTGCTGNAAAGGGTNGGTTGAGCACTCAACCCAATCCCATGGTCGGTTGCNTTATTGTCAAAGGCAAGAATNTTATCGGTGAAGGCTGGCATAAANGCTATGGTGGTGACCACGCAGAAATTGAAGCCATTAAGTATTGCAAGCGNAAATTTGGGGCAAAAAAAGCCAGGCAGTTATTAAAAGGATCAGACCTGTATGTCAATCTTGAGCCATGTTCAATTATTAAGAACACTCCCCCATGCGTTGATGCTCTGATAACTTTCGGAATTAAGAAAGTGATTTGCGGAACTCTAGATCCCAACCCTAAAATTAATGGCCGAGGCGTTAAACTCCTAAAGAATGCTGGCATCGATGTCTCTGTTGGGGTGTTAGAAAAAGACTGCAAAGAATTAAACAAGATTTTTTTTATTAACCAAAAAAAATCACGTCCCTATATTATTTTAAAAGCTGCTCAATCCTTAGATGGAAAGATTGCTTTAAAGAACGGTGCTAGCTCATGGATCTCTAACAGCCAATCCAGAAAAGATACTCACTTTATGAGGGCTCAAGTTAAAGCGATCCTGGTTGGAAAAAATACTGCTGTGAANGATAATCCTTCTTTNACTCTTCGCCTTTCGCACAAAGAATTAGGGCTAGCAAAAAGTTTACCNATACCTCAGCCAACTAAAATTATTATCGGAGATATAAAAAAAGTCACTGACGCAAAAAAAATATTTGCCAAGAATGCCAAGGTAATAACTGGCTCAAGGAAATCTGGGTTGGTAAAAAATAATGTTGAACATCTTCAGTATAAAAATAAAAATTTTTTAAACGCTTTTATGAGCGACTTACTTGCAAGAGATATCTCCAGTGTTCTAGTTGAAGGTGGGCAAGAAACTTTAAATGCATTTATTGCCAATAATCTTTTTGATGAGCTGGTGCTATATACTGCTCCAATATTTCTAGGCAAAAAAAGCATGGGTGCCACTAACCTTGAGTCACCTCTTCTGATAAAAGAAGCAGCTAAACTTAAGCTAGAAAAGCTAGAAATATTTGATGGTGATATTAAAGCTACTTACATAACTTAAATTGATTGGCTGATTTTAAATATTAGAGACATATATAAAACAATGGAATTCAACGCAACCAAAGAACTTATCGAGGACATTGCAGAAGGTAAAATGGTTATTTTGCTTGATGATGAAGATAGAGAAAATGAGGGCGATCTAGTGTGTGCGGCTGAATTAATTGACGATAAAAAAATTAATTTCATGATTAGTAAAGCTAGAGGATTGGTCTGCCTGCCCCTCTCACCAGAAAAGTGTGACAAGCTTAACTTACCCATGATGACCAATAATAATCGTGCAAAACATGGCACTGGATTTACCGTATCGATTGAAGCAAAAGATGGAATAACTACAGGGATTTCTGCGGTAGATAGAGCTCTCACTATTCAAGCAGCTGCGAATAAAGATGCGGTAGCTAGTGACATTGTTCAGCCTGGTCATATTTTTCCATTGAGAGCCTCAGAAGGAGGTGTTTTAAGCAGAGCCGGGCATACAGAAGCAGCATGTGATTTATCTAGACTTGCTGGCTTAGAAGAAGCCGGGGTTATTTGCGAAATTATGAATGAAGACGGAACCATGGCGAGAAGAGATGACCTCTTAGAATTTGCAAAGAAATATGAAATGAAGATTGGCACCATCTCGGATTTAATCCAGTACAGAGCCTTAAAAGAGAAATCAGTCAAGTTTGAATATTCTAAAAATGTAGAAATCCAAGGAATATCATTTGAACTCTCTGCTTGGACAGATACTATTTTTAATAATCTTCATCTTGCATTTGTGAAAGGAGATATTGCTTCAGCTGATGCTCCATTGGTTAGGGTGCATGTTCCTAATACACTCCATGATCTTGTTGGGCTTGAGGAGTTTGGGGAAAGATTAGATATCCGAAAGGCAATTGCAAGAATAGGCCAAGAACCTTGCGCTGTTCTTATTTTAATCGGTAACAATCAGGATCCAGAGGGCATAATTAATAATTTAAAAGGAACTCAAACAACAATAGTGCCAGAAACCAAAACGGTCGGTATTGGATCTCAGATTTTAAAAGAGCTTGGTTTGAAAAAAATTAAATTGCTTGCTGCGCCCGTAAAGTATCCTTCGCTGGGTGGTTTTGATCTTGAGATTATTGGGTTTGAGCAATGAGCGAAAATACCTTTACTCATAATTCAATCAATGTGAATCCCTTGCATAAAATTACTATTGTGGCTGCTAGATGGAATGCTGAGCTTGTTGATGATTTAGTGCTAGCTGCTTCTGAGCATTTAACAAAAATTGGTTATGAGAATATAGAAACTATCTACGTTCCGGGGTCTTGGGAATTAGTGCATGCCTCTCAAAAAGCCCTTGAAAAAAGTGATGGAGTTATTAGCTTTGGTGTTGTTATTAGAGGTGAGACTTCTCACTATGAGCTGATTTCAGAATCAGTGGCGCAAGGCCTGATGCAAATAAGCATAGATGCAAAAAAACCGCTTGCATTAGGTTTAATAGCTACAGAAAATTTTGATCAAGCGAAGCAAAGATGCGATCCATCTGAGTTAAATAAGGGCAAAGAGATAGCTCAATCCCTTGCAGAGATGCTTTAAAAAGACCATGTCAAAAAATCTAGGCCAATACAAACAGGAGCTTCAAACACGAGAATGTTTGGTCCAAGCAATTTATCAATATATTTTTAATGCAACTTCATTAAATCTACTGATTGAACAATTCCTTGCTGAAAATACCCCAAAAAAAATCAACGTTCCGTATTTCAAAACGCGCCTCAAAAATATTTTTGAGCAAGCCGATGACTTAAAAGAAATTACCAGGAATCTCAAAGACACTGAAGGTGAAAATCTTGAAATGATTGATGAAGCAGTTTTATGGCTCGGTATGGTTGAGATACGGGCAAACGAATTGCCCCATCCTGTGGTGATGGATGAATGCATTAGGCTGGCTAAAAAGTTTTCCAATCCTAATTCCTTTAAATTTATTAACGCTAAATTAGACGAATGGCTTAAAGCCAATCAAAAAGACTGGCTTACAAAGAATAATTAAGAAAAATAGGGCTTGACCAAGCTCTGTGCTCGGCTGGTGCTTCGCACTCCCCTCTATTTTGATTAACCCCTACCCTACAAACTGTTGCTTTAATGCACTGGCCATTCTCATCATACTCACAACCCAAAGGGTCTGCTGATAAAGTGGCGCTAGGCTCTTCAATAGCCCGAACATAGTACACTGCATCGCGTCGACCAATAGAGAATTGCTCGTCTTGGAATGAAACTTTGCAGCTTGTGCTGTTACAAGGAAAGGATTTCCATACATCATTAATCAAAGTATCTACGGGTTCATTTTCAAATTGTTGAGGCAATATTTTAATCACCTCAATGCGGGTAATGAGTCGTCTTTCGTTGCTTGGGTTGTAGCACTCGGAATTACATATCTTTTCTAACCTGTCTTTGGTTAACCCTCCCGTACTCGAATCAGGACACCCTGGCTTTTGTTTCAATGATCCAGCCGCCTTCACTGTAAAGACAGGAGATTGACTTGCGCTGGCTTCAGATCCCATGGCCAAAGACTCAGACTCAGTCTGCGCATCAAACCATAATAATATTCTTGGACCAGAGGTTGCATAGACTTCCTTGCGTTCCAATGCATCCCAAATAGAGCCACGACTTCTAGAGGATGAATGGGCTGCCACCAATCCGCCAGTCATAAAGTATGCACTTTGCCTTTCTGCATCTGTAGCCAGATTCAAATCTAGGATACTTTCTAGTTCTCTGGTACTAAGATCAATGAAAGTGGGCTCTAATTTACCCTTTGGTCTAGATAAATTGCTTAGCTTTTGAAAAAAAGGATCATTAAATCCATTGGCCTCTGTGTTGTAAAGACGATCAACTTCTTTATACCCAGTACCCGGTCTAGCTCCATGGTTATCGCTTGAGCCAATAAAACCAAATTTAAATCTTTTTGGATTGTCGATGTCGGTAAAATCTTTTAGTGCTAAAACATACTGAGCAGAGCCTAGTGGTCGATAATTAAAAGCAGGTAAAAAACAATCATTGCATTGACCAGCATTTAAATATTCGCTTGGGTCAATCTCATTCACTGCAGCATATCCCGTGGGGCCCATGCGAACTGAGTTTAATTTAGTTGTATTAACTAACTCACGGCAACTTTGTTCATCCATTCCAGAGTCTTCACATCTTTGAGCCATAACGTTTCCGGCTTGCTGGCAAGTGGGCAAGAAATCACTCGTTGCCTCAGGACAAAATAATTCTCCATTCAGATCGATAGCACCATCAGACCAAGATCGGTATTCCTCAGAATTGCCATGCCCTGAAAATATTTCAAAAAGAAACTGTGAAGTCTCATCTTGATAACTTGCAAGTTGTTTTTTCCAATCTGATGTAGGCGGGGTATAGAATCCCCATGTGGTTCCATGTGGAATGACCATGAAAGGACTATCCCATTCTTTAAGTTTTTGAAATAAAATATTTGGATTCTCTGCTTCTTCGTAACAGTCCAAGGGTAAATCTTTTGTCCCGATGCCCGATTGGCATATGGGAACCTCTTGAATTTCTTCAAAAAATTTATTGAAAGCAAAAAACCTATCTCTGTTTGAAAAATCTAAAGTAGCTGGCAATGCAGACATCGTCCAGGGCAATCCAAGTCTCATGACCATTGGCGCCACGCCACCAGAACCAATTGCTCTAGGCGGAACAAGAGAGTCATCGGTTTCGAGAAACATCACATTTTTGTGGCCATAATGAGTCTCAGGATCTTGGCTAACTTGTGTCCATTCCCAGCCAAGGAAACTTACCAAGTCATCTGTACCCTCGGATAAATTATTGCATTGCTGAATACTTTCTTTTGTTTCCAGCCACTTTCTTGGTGTGCTTGCCTCTGCATGGTCATTGATAGACCAGAAATCTAATGCTGAACAAAATCTTGCATAGTCACATGCATCAGCAATGGGAGAAGCTCCCTTGCCATTAAAGAAGGGCAAAGACCACATAAAGGCATCGGTTGAAAAGGTAGTATGAACATGGAGATCGCCAAAAAGAATCTGCTTATCATCAAGAACTTCTAACTCAGATTTAACAAGATTCACTCTATTGGCTCTGTCTGCAACAACGCTGCTTGGGAGAACTTTCCCCTCTATAGCACCAGGACCATCAAGACTACCAAATAGTTTTAACAGAGCTCCGCCAAAGAAAATACATACGCTGAAAACTAGNAGCAATATGAGTGAAGTAAGAAGTTTTCTCATTAGTCTCCTAGAAAATGAGCTTAGGCTCTATAAATAGTTTGATCTCTTGACGGTCCAACTGAAACTATTCCTACAGGACAATCCAAAACACCTTCAATAAATATTATATAGTCCTGAGCTGCTTGAGGTAAATCATTGAAATGTCTTATGCCAGATGTTTCTTGCTCCCAACCAGGAAGCGTTTTATAAATTGGGTTCTGCTCATCATCATAATCAACGCAAACTTGAATCTCTGTAAAACCATCTAGAACATCTAATTTTGTAATACACAATGTTGTTACAGAATTAATAAAAACAATAGTTTCTAGAGCTTTTAAGTCCAACCAACCACATCTTCTCGGGCGACCGGTTGTTGCTCCAAATTCATGCCCAACCTTTGCCAGTTGATCGGCATTTGCATCAAATAGCTCAGTAGCAAATGGTCCTTCCCCAACTCTTGTTGTGTAGGCTTTGGTAATACCAAGAATAGTATCCAAATACTTAGGGCCAACTCCCAAACCAGTTGAAAGGCCACCAGCTGTTGTGCTAGAGGAAGTGACATAGGGATAGGTTCCATGGTCAATGTCTAGCATTGAGCCTTGAGCGCCTTCAAAAATAATTTTTTTATTCTCCTTCACCCAACCTCTTAATAAGTCCTGAGTCCCAGAGTGGAACTTCTGAAATAGACTTTGATGGTTGCGGAGTTCGTCCATTACGTCCTGAAAAGGTATGGGCTCAGCATCGTATAAATGAACTAAAATTTTATTATGGTAATCAACTAATTTTTCTAGCCTGTTCTGTAATTTATCAAGATCCTGCAAATCCCCAAAACGGATTGCCCTTCTTGCTACTTTATCTTCATAGGCAGGCCCAATTCCTCTTCCAGTGGTGCCAATGCCCTCTGATTTGTCCCTCACCTTATCGATGGCTATATGTGTTGGAAGAATCAAAGCGCAGTCATCGCTTACATAAAAACGGCCAGTAAAATTAATCCCGCTTTCTTCAAGTTCAGTGATTTCTTTTTGTAGAGCGGGCAATGACAAGACAAGTCCATTACCAAGAACACAATGAACAGAAGGGTGAAGAATACCGGATGGAACTAAATGAAGAACTTTTTGCTCGCCATCAACCTTTAATGTATGACCAGCATTATGTCCGCCCTGAAATCGGCATACTGCTTCAGAATTTTCTGCCAAAGCATCAACAATCTTCCCCTTACCTTCATCCCCCCATTGCAAACCAAGAATAAGGGTATTTTTGCTCATCTAGATTAAGGTTTAGTGCCGTTGGATTTATTAAGATATTTGAAAAAATCAGATTTTGGATCAATCAACAAAATGTCAGATTTATTATTAAATGTAGCTCCATAACCTCTGAGACTTCTAGTGAATTCATAAAACTCTGGATCTCTAGAGAATGAATTAGCATAAATTGCTGCAGCAGTAGCATCGCCCTCACCTCTTACCTCTTCAGCTTCTTTGTATGCTGCTGCAAGAAGAATGACTCTTTGTTTATCTGCTGTGGAGCGAATCTCATTAGACAGCTCACTACCCTCTGCTCGAAGCTCTTCAGCCAATCGATTTCTTTCTGAACGCATTCTTTCGTATACAGAGTTACTCAGCTCTGGAGGTAAATCAATTCGCTTTACCCTAAAGTCAATGACCTCGATTCCAAGATCAGACACTGAATTACCTAAGTTATCTCTCATGTCTTTCATGAGACCATCTCGCTCTCCAGATACCAGTTCGGTCACAGTCCTGCGTCCAAATTGATTTTTAAGTTCGAAAGCTGTTCTTTGACCCAATAAATTATTGAGGTTAATAAAACTTCCGCTGGTTGCATCATAGAAAGTTCTAACGTCGGTAATTCTATATTTTACAAAAGAATCAACAATTAAATACTTACTCTCTATGGTTAAGATCCTATTAGGCTCTTCATCTAGAGTTTGAAGTCTAGAGTCATATTTTTTAACATTCTGGATAATTGGTAGTTTGAAATTCAGACCAGTGGGCAAATCAGATTTAATTACTTCTCCAAACTGGAATACTATCCCATCCTCTTTCTCATCAATAACAAACAGGCTGTTTAGGCCCATGGCTATAATAAGACCGGCTAGAACTAAAAGATTTATACCTTTATTCATTAGTCATCCTCCTGTGATTTATTCTGTTCGATAATCTTATCAATAGGTAAATACATTAAATTATTACCCCCCTCAACATCGACCATTATTTTTGTAGAATTACTGTACAGCGTTTGCATGGCATCTAGGTACAGACGATCTCGAGTAACTTTGGGAGCTTTCTGATATTCAAAAAGTAGCTTATCAAATCTTGCAACTTCTCCCTGTGCATTAGCAACCACTTCTTCTCGATAAGCTTCTGCAGCCTGTATTCTTGCAAATGCCCGACCTCTTGCCTCAGGAACAATTGATAAACCATATCTTTCCGCTTCATTTTGCAATTTAACCTTATCTTCTCTAGCGGCAACTACATCATCAAATGATGCTTTTACTGCTGAAGGAGGATCTGTTTTTTCAATGTTTACTTGTTGAACGACTAAGCCGGTTTGATAAAGATCTAGGTATCTTTGCAGTCTAGCGCTAACATTTTGAGCAATCAGTTCACGACCAGTGGTCAAAGTTTCCTCTAGGGTATTATCACCAACCACATGTCGCAATGAGCTTTCTGTAGCTTCTCTTAAACTACTCTCTGGATCTTTAACGCTTAGAACAAAATCTTTTAAATTTTTAATTCTGTACTGCACAGAAACAGTTACATCAACTAAATTTTCATCTTTTGTTAGCATATTTGCTGTTTGTGAATACCTTCTTGTGAGGGCAACATTTTCAACATACTTTTCATCAACACCAGCAAGCATGAAGTTTAATCCCTGGCCTGTTTCTTCGTAATATTCACCAAACCTTAATACAACTGCTCTTTCTGGGGAATCTAACTGGTAAACACACATACTCGCGTAAATAACTAACAAACCAAAAAAACCATAAAGAAAAGTTTTTTTCGTAGGGAAGCTGATCCCATTATTTCCAGAAGATCCATTTGAGCCAGAAGAAGTCTGCTTACTAAACATCACTGAAAACTTTTTAATTAAGTCATCGAAAGAAATGTCATCTTGATTTTTTCTACCCCAAGGGTCTTGATCGTTTTGATTGT
>JGI26380J51729_10000612_pt1 | contig 18318 bp, 10 predicted proteins | sample SaaInlV_165m_DNA_FD_51729 | JGI IMG/M metagenome (IMG submission 51729) | reverse complement strand
TGCCCCCATTGATCGACGGTTCACTGGATGAGCCGTGGAATGCCCAGGCCGGACTTCCCGTCGATCGGCCCCGCCATATTCGAGGTCTACAGGGCCATGGTGAGCCACTGGTCCCCTGGCAGGATCGAGCCGATCTGTCGGGACGTATTTTTCTCGGTTGGTCCACCGAAGGCCTGCATCTGGCGGTCGATATCGACGACGATATCGTCATTGCCCATCAGCGCGATTCCAAGTACTGGATCGGAGATTGCCTGGTGCTGGTACTGGACACCCTTGGAGATGGAGGGGTGCGCCCGCGCAAGGATGATCAAGTGTTGACCATCTCCTTCATGGCTCCTCGCGCGAACCCTCCACCACCGGCAGAGGGAGATCCCGATGGAGAAGGTGGAGAGGCACCCTTTGAAGCGGATGAGGAGGACTCTCCCGATGGAGAACATGTGGTGGCTCGAAGACCCGATGGGACCGGTTCCGTGTTTGAAATGACGATTCCCTGGCACACCATCGCCTCCATGAGGGGGGAATCCGAGTCGATTCCATGGCCAGGGATGAAGATGCGAATCGGCATCGCCGTCACCGATGACGACACCGGCAAGGGCGCAACCAAGTATCTGGGCCTGACTCCCGGGATGGTCCTGCACCGCAACCTGGATCGGATCTGGGAAGGTTGCTCTCCCGACTTGATGCTGCCGGTGAGGTTGGGCCGATGATGGGTGGTCTCCGATGGATCACAGGTAGCCTGTTGCTGACCCTGTTGTCGGGTTGCGTCACTCCCATCGATACCGATCGAGGATTTCCCCCCTTCTACCTCGAAAGAGAAGAGGTACTCGCCGATGGAGAGGTGCGTCAATCGCAGCACTTCTGGCCCTTATACAGCCATAGCACCACCACTCCCGATCGCGAGGAGATCCGCATCTTGTGGCCGCTGTTTGTCGATCGAATCGACCAGTCCGGGCGCAAGACCTGGCTCTTACCGGCATACCATCGAAGTGCCTACCGCCACTCCGATGACCAACTCGATGTCGATTCCTTTCTCCTGCCGTTTTTTCTCTGGGGCTCCGATCCAGATGAGGGGGACTACGCGGCCTTTGCACCGATCGGTGGAAGCCTCAAGGGATTGCTCGGCAAGGATCGAATCGATTTCGCTTTGTTTCCGCTGTGGGCACGAATGCAGGACCGTCAACAGATCACCACTTACTGGCTGTTTCCACTGATCGAACTGGACGAAGGTCCACTACGATCCGGATTCCGGGTCTTCCCCTTCTATTCCAGCACTCAGGGATTCACCAGCCACGGTAAACTACGCGACCAATCGAAATACGTCCTCTGGCCATTCTGGCATCAGTCGAGCCAGCAACTCGACACCGACAATCCGAGCCACTCCTGGTGGCTGTGGCCCTTCTACGGTCAGATCGAATCGGGCACCCGCCTGTCTCGGACCATCCTCTACCCGTTGTGGACCGAATCTCATGATTTCAGAACAGAGACTTCCACCTGGTCCTTGCTCCCCTGGTCGATCGGTACCCGAGAACGGCAGTGGAACCGTTTCCTGTTCCCGCCATTCTGGGGATACCATGACCGTCCGGGATTGAAGAAGGGTTACTTCATGTGGCCGCTGTGGCAGTGGGAGGAACAGTCCACTGCCAAACGAGATCGCACGGTACAGAGATTATTCCCCTTCTGGCGCCGGATCGTCGATCAGGACCCCGAACGAGGAACCCGGTCCAGTCACCTCCTGTGGCCACTGGCTCGCTGGAACACCGATGCCGAGGGGAACACGACCGCTTCTGCGCCTGCGCTGCTTCCTTTTGACTCGCCTCAAGGCTTTTCCTGGTCTCACGGCCGTGCCGGCCAGTTGATTCGCTGGCGCCAAGAGTCCCAGTCGTGGGGTCTCGAGCTACTCTGGGGACTTCTGACCGCTGAAAGTAGCGAACAGAAGGGTGGATTCTCGCTTCTCGGCGGCCTGCTCTCTCGCGACCGTGGCGTTGGACCGGATGACACCCGCTGGCGTCTGCTGTACATTCCTTTCTGAGACCGCCATCGGGAGGGAAACCGCTGGTGCGTCGAACCGAGACCTGTGGATCGGGTCGGGTAGCTCATCGCTGCGGGGGATGGAGCGAGATGTCAGGCTGGATCTCTGGACTCGGAGCATTTCTCGGTCGTAGTGCCGAGACCACCGGTTATGGGCTGGTCCTACTGGGCCGGACCCTATTCCATCTGCCCCACCTGCTGACCCGCCGTCGAATTCGCGACACCCTCGACCTCTGTTACACCTACTGCACCGGCTCCTTCACCGTCACTGCGGTGGTGGCACTCTTCACCGGGATGATTCTTGCACTCAACAGCGGTCTCTCTCTGCAGGAGTTGGGCCAGGAAGCGCTGATCGGCAGAATCGTCGCCGTCTCTCTGATCCGAGAGATGGGCCCCTTCATGACTGCGCTGATCCTGACCGCCAGTATCGGCAGCGGAATCGCCGCAGAACTGGGAACGATGAAGGTTTCCGAGGAGATCGACGCTCTGAGAATCATGTCGATCTCCCCGGTGCGCTTCCTGATCCTGCCAAGGATTGTGGCGTTGACGCTGGTCACCCCCGTACTGACCATCTTTGCCGGCCTCATCGGAATCCTTGGAGGAATGTTCGTCGCCTACTTCCAACTGGGAGTCGGATGGATGGCATTTCAAAATGATGGGCTGGAGTTCCTCACCCAGAAGGATGTGTTCACCGGCCTGTTCAAGTCCGTCGTCTTCGGCGTCACCATCGCCACCGTCGGCTGCACCCAGGGATTATTGACTCGTGGTGGTGCGACCGGTGTCGGTCAGGCAGCGAGGAGAGCGGTGGTCGTGACCTTCCTGCTGGTGATCATCATGGGTTACTACATCACATGGGCGGTGCTGACATGATCCGCCTCACCAATGTCCACAAGCAACTGGGAGGCCGGAAGATCCTCGATGGTCTATCGCTGGAAGTCAAAGAGGGTGAAACCCTGGTGATTCTCGGGCGATCGGGCACCGGCAAGAGCGTGACCCTGCGCCATGTCATCGGCTTGTTGACGCCAGATTCGGGACAGATCGAGGTCCTCGGAGAAGAGATCTCCCAGCACCGCCCAGAGAATCTCAGGACTGTTCGCCGCAGAATCGGATACCTCTTTCAAGATGGAGCTCTCCTCGATTGGCTCAACATCTCCGACAACATCGGACTGCCACTGAGGGAACGCAGGGAACACAGCGAGAAGGAAATCGTCGATCGAATCGAAGAAGTCCTGGTCGATGTGGAACTGGACGGACACGCCCTGAAACTCCCCTCCGAGATTTCAGGTGGGATGAGAAAACGAGCCGGACTCGCTCGAGCGCTCGTCTGTCATCCAGAAATCATGCTGCATGACGAACCCACATCCGGCCTCGATCCAATTTCTTCCAGTGTCATCAACCGACTGATCATGAAACTCAAGGGAATGGGCATCACCCAGATGGTGGTCACCCATGACATGGGTTCCGCCTTCGAAGTCGCAGATCGCATCGCACTGCTGCATCAGGGCACCGTTCGTGCATTGGGAACATCCGATGAAATTCGCCAATCGACAGATCCTGCTGTTCAGCAATTCATCCATGGCATCGTGGATGGTCCTCTGGCAAGAGAGATCCGGGAAGATCCCGACTCCTCCAAAAACAATGAAAGTGAGGAATCATGACCAGAGATTTCGTCGTCGGAATCATCTTCATCCTCTCACTGGTATTTTTAGGAGCCCTGACCATCCTGGTCAGTGGCATCCCATCGGGCCCCAATGATCTCGTCCTGGATGTCGGATTCGAGGACGTGTCTGGCTTGAAACCGGGTGAATCGGTCAGGATCCGCGGCTTGCGTGCCGGCTCCGTCGAACAGATCTCACTCGATCANACCCGGGGGCTGGCAGTGGCCAGGGTACGTCTCTGGGAACCACTGCCGCCTCGCGATGGCTACAGTTTCAAGGTGATGGCAGCCAGTGCTCTCGGTGGATCCTATCTGAAGTACATCCCAGGTTCGGGCACCCCCGTCGATACTGAGCATCTGATCGGAACCGCCAGCGGCGACCTGTTCGGCGAGGTGGGTTCGATGCTGGCGGAGAATCGAGTGGCCATCAAGAAGAGCCTCGATAACCTCCACCAACTGCTCGATCGATTGAAGGCCGGTGACGGCGTCATCGGTGCACTGATCTCAGACAACACCATCCAGACCCAGATGAAGGCCCTGATCGATAATGCCCTCTCGGTCGCCAAGGACCTGAAAGATGGCCGCGGCATCATCGGCTCTCTGTTGCACCAAGATTCGCCGCAACAACTCCAGGTCAACCAGCTGCTTTCAACACTTCTGAGTGACTACGTGCAATTCTCGGAAGGACCTGGAATGGCACTCAAGGACGCAGAAAACCTGCGTAGGATCAATGACATCATCGCCCACATCGACACGACGACTACTGCCTTGGCGACGACCGATGGGCTGGCGGGTCGAATCATCCACGATGAGGCGTTGGTACAAAGCTGGCTGGACATCACCACCGATTTAAAAAGTGCAGCAGCACAACTGAGTCCGACGGGTAAAGGTGCATTGAGAGTGCTGCTCCATGATGAGGAGTTGCGCGAGGGGTTAAAAACAGCCATCTCCGCCATCGCCAGTATCAGTGAAGCGATCGAGAAAGGCCCCGGTACCCTCCATAGCCTGATCAACAACCCCGAGCTCTACCTCGAAGCGCGAGAAACCCTGACCTTGCTGCGTGATTCCACCGAGGACCTACGGGAACAGGAGCCTGTGACGGCCTTCTTCAGCATCCTGTTTGCGCCCTTCTAGGCGAGTGGATGGACATATTGATACCGATCATCAGTGTCGTTACTGGCCTGGCCATATTGATCTTCAGCGGTGACCGGCTGATTCAGGGTGCGGTAGAAGTGGCGATGCGCTTCAAGGTATCGCCGCTCTTTATCGGCATCACAGTGGTCGCTGCGGGCACTTCACTTCCGGAACTGCTGGTTTCTTTGATCGCCCAGTACGAAGACAAATCAGGACTCAGCATCGGAAATGTGATCGGATCGAATATCTTCAACATCGGACTGGTGTTGGGATCCGTGTTGATCTGGACTCGAAAGATTACAACCACTCCTGGTGCCACCGAAATTTTCGGGCTGCTCCTTGGAACCATCGCATTGACCATGTACCTGATATTCAACGCGGATGCCGATGGAGTCACAGTTCTCAATGCGTCGGCCGGAATCTTGCTGGTCCTCTCCTTCCTCATTCTTCTCGTCATGATGCTCAAAAGTGGCAAGAAGAATCCCGCCACCGAAGAAGTGGAGCAACTCGCCAAGGGTTCGGGCTCCCTTTCCATCGCCATTTCTCTGCTGGTCGGAATCGTCGGCCTGTGGCTTGGAGCCAAACTGCTGGTCACTGGCGCGATCTCCCTGGCTGAACTACTTGGAATCAGCGACACGATCATCGGACTGACCCTGGTAGCCGCCGGAACCGGAGCACCAGAGCTCTTCGCAACGATTGCGGCGATTCGAAAGGGATCTTCTGCGATGGCGATTGGAAATGTCGTCGGCTCGAACCTGTTCAATACCGTCGCCATCGTAGGAGTGGCCGCTCTGGTCCGGCCATTGGAAGTCGATCTTGGAGTGTTGAAAGGGGACTTGATGACCAATCTCGGGCTGACTGTCATCATCTGTATCCTGGTGATCCCTGGATTGAGCTCTCGATCCAGAACTACGATTGGCACATTGATTCTACTGACTTATCTCTTTTGGTTAGGGTCCATCATCTTCTAGTGCGTACCCTCCGGCTCGACATGAATCACCACATCATGAATCTCTGGCAGTTCTTCTCTGATTTTCTCCTCGACCTCATGCGCGATTCTATGCGCCTCGTCCACGGTCATACTCGGATCCACATGTAGATTCATATCGACGAAGACGCCGCTGCCAAAGCCTCTACTGCGGACATCGTGCACATCTCGTACTCCCTCGAATTCACGGGCGATCTCGACGATACGTGCAGGTGCGATCGGTGCTCGATCTGCGAGCACTCCTGCCGATTGCAAAGCAATCTTGTAACCGACTCGAGCAATAAAGAGACCGATGACCAGCGCAACGATGAGATCGACCAGAGGCCAACCGTTACGGATGGCAAAGAGTGCCACGAGAGCGCCCATGGTCCCCACCATATCGGAAAGAGTATGGTCACTATCCGCCAGCAGCACCGGGCTCTTCAATCGATGGCCTTGATATCTCTGCCAACGATAGACCACTGCGTTGACCACGACCGTTGCCAGGAGGATCACATATCCGATCGGATGCGGATCAAGATTCCCCGATTCACTCCAGCGCCCCAACGAATCGCTAACGATGTGCCAGGCGGCCAGGAACAGCAGCAATGAAATCGCCATGGCGGAGAGGATTTCAAACTTCTGATGGCCGTAAGGATGGTCTTCATCGGGAGGCTGTGATGCCATTCGGATCCCGATGAGAGCGATGATGTTGGAAGAACCATCGAGTAGGGAATGAAAACCATCCGCAACCACTGACAGAACTCCACTGGTATAACCGTAAGCCAGTTGCCCACCGGCCACTGCAATATTGGCCAGTAGCGTGCCCCAAAGCACTCGAGAAACTGCACGTTGTCGCTGGATCAATGCTCCTCCAATGGGAAGGAACCGGTCTACTGGACAAATCTCCTGAATCTGACGCTCAGCACCTGTACCGAGGCAATGCTCAACTCTTCCGATCCGATCCTGCGGATATCCGATTCCATCGCCTTGAAACTGGGCTTTCGCCTCAGTTCCTCGATGTGAGATTCTATCCAATCTCCTTGGCGTTGATTTTCACTGCGCCCGCAGATCCTGGTGACTAGCGCCCACAAACCATCGAGGATGGTATTTCTGAGGATCCTCATCGAGAGAGAATCCCAGCGACCGTTGAACATCATCTCGTCACACTTTCTCACCAGTGGATGAAGTCCGCTGCGGTGGCCGAGCAAGTAGTAAATCCGAGCCACATCTCCGACCCGAATGTCATGCGTTCTACTGATATCGAGGATTCTAACCCCTGCGGTCAGATGTTCGAACTTGGCCAGGCTCTGTGCCAGAACGGGTGAGAATCCCGCCGCCAGGGCTTCCTGGATATGATTCTCGTGGCGATCCAGTTCAGGACCGGAGAGGCAATCAGGAATCGAATCCTGGTACTCCGATAGAGGTCTCGCCCCATCCGCAATCAAACCTTCGATTCGGTCCAATCGATCATCATCATGACTACTGAGGAGCCAGGCTGCAGTTCTTCTCAACGATTCCTGGATACGAACCAGGGCCAGGTTTGCAACCCTGGCGGATACTTCCTTGAGTGAAAGTATTTCATCGCGAATCTGCTCCGCGCCGATCAAATCATCCGCGATGAGATACGATCTGGCGATGTGCCCGATCGACCGTCCTGTTTCTCTCTCCATGTCGAGAAAGAAGAAGGAACCAGCGCGATCCACGATCCGGTTGGTCAACACGGTCATGGCAATCTCTCTGCCCAGCTGGTGCTTCTCGATCGCATCTGCAAATCGACTCCGGATGGCCGCGGGAAAGTACTCCCGGAGGAATCGAAGTTCATCCACCCGACCTACAGGCTGGAGAAGTAATCTCTGATACACATCCATCTTGGCGTGGGCAGCGACGATTGCCAGTTCGGGGCGGAACAATCCGATGCCATCGACATGTCTCGTGGTCAGTTCCTCCTGCGTGGGGAGAGACTCCGCTTCTCGATCCAGCACACCGCGATCCTCGAGAATCATCATCGTCCGCTCGATGGAAAAAGGATCTACCTCACTGCGGATCTCGTCGAGACTGAGCAACAAGCCCTGTTCGCGGTTGTTCATCAGCACATGTTCACAAACATCCTGCTGGATCTCGGTCAGGACCTGATTGCGCTGCTCTACGGTGATTCGTCCCGAGCGGACCTCATCGAAGAGCATCGTTTTGAGGTTTACTTCATGGTCTGAACAATCCACACCCCCAGAATTGTCGACGAAATCGGTGTTGATCATCATTCCACCGCGTGAGAGTTCGACTCGTCCACGAGGAGTCACTCCCAGATTGCCCCCCTCGACCATGATGCTCGCCCGCACTGCCGTCGCAGTGACACGACAGGCCGAATTGGAAGAGTCATCGACTGATAGATCGGGCTCGAGAGAAGATCGAATGTAAGTTCCGATACCTCCGTTGAACAACATGTCGACATCGGCACAGAGGATCGCCCGTATCACCTCTTCTGGAGAAAAGACTCCATCTGGCGGCAATCCGAGCAGCACCCGGGCAATCGAAGAAGGATTAATCGTTTTCTCGCTACGATCAAAGATCTCACCACCCTCAGAAAGAGTGGATCTATCGTAGTCACCCCAGTTCGATCGATCCTGATGAAACAGGCGTTCTCGCTCCCCGTATGACCGCTCAATATCCGGGTCCGGGTCGATGAAGATGTGGAGGTGATTGAATGCAGCAATCAATTTCGATTTCCGCGCCAGCAACATTCCGTTGCCGAACACATCCCCACTCATGTCTCCGATTCCGACCACGGAATAGGCGTCTTCATCGGGGTCAATTCCGAGAGCTCTGAAGTGGATCAACGCCTGTTCCCAGGCGCCTCTCGCTGTGATGGCCAGTTCCTTGTGGTCGTATCCGTTGCAGCCCCCTGAAGCAAACGCATCCCCCAACCAGAACTTGTACTTGTGGGAGATCGAATTCGCCGTGTCCGAGAGATGGGCAGTGCCCTTGTCTGCGGCGACCACCAGGTACGGGTCGTCACCATCCCTGCGAATCAAACCCTCAGGAGGAATCACTTTTCCATCGACCACGTTGTCAGTCAGGATCAGAAGTCCCTCGATGAACAACTTGTACAGTTGATCCGCCTGCTGTCGACGCTTGGCTCGATCGGAAGATGGTTTTCGCAAGACGAAACCACCCTTGGCACCGACCGGAACGATCAATACATTCTTGACCATTTGAGTTCGTTGTAATCCGTGCACTTCTGTCCGGTAATCAGTGATCCGGTCAGACCAGCGCAATCCTCCCCTGGCCAGCGGCCCACCTCTCAGGTGAACTCCCTCGACCTCAGGATGATGCACAAAGATTTCTCGCCAAGGGCGCGGGTGGTTCCCCACCGGCAAGGCCATCGAATCGAACTTGTATGCCTGCAGAGGAGAATCACTTCGAGTGAAGCGTGTGGTCCGCAAGGTCGAATCGAGAATCCCCAGGATCCTTCTCAGGAAAATATCCTGAGCACTGGAACGCACATCATTAAGAGATCGGAAAATCTTATCTCGAATCACCTTGGAACGAACTTCTCGTTCAGTTGCATCTAGATCCAGTTCTGGATCGAATCGAATCTTGTAGAACTTCAGCAGGTCACGGGTGATTCCCGCATGCTGGGAAAGAGTCTGCGAGGCAAAGGCGATGGTCGTCGAGATCCCCAACTGGTGCAGGTAGTGCAACTGATTTCGGAGCAGATCGACATCTCTATGATCGATTCCGACCTTTAAAATCAGGCGATCGAGTTGATCACTACTGGTAGCGCCGTTAAAGATCGCTTCCAGCGACTCGATCACCAGTTCCGAACTCCCAATCAGCGGGTGGTCATCGGAATCGACGCCATGAACCTGAAAGGTGTCGACGATGAATCGTTCGCCACTGGACGGACTGATATCGAAGGATTTCTGGTCAACGATCTTCAATCCGAAGTTGTCCAGGATCGGCAAGGTCGTCGACAGAAACAAGTTCTTGCTCTGATAAATCCTCAATCGAGCTGAATTCTTGCCCCGGTCTTCCTTGCTCCGAAGAATACCGAATGCAAAGTCCTTCGACTTCCCGGTTCGTAGTCGCTCGATCTTGGCCGCGTCTAGCATTCCTTCCGCTGGAGAATGATGGATCTGATACCCCTCGGGAAATGCTTCCCTGTAGATGTGGAACTGAGCATCCGAGTCCGTTTCTTTCGAGTTGTCGAATTGACGGTGCAAGCGATCCGCCCAGGTCCCGGCAACCAACCGAATTCTTTCATCAATCCAGTCCGGATCGACCTCGTCGAGGCGATCCGATGCTGTGAAAAAGAACGAGAGTAGTACAGTTCCATGCTTTCCCAGATTGACCCGAGAATCGGAATAAGTGGCTCTCATCATCTCGAACAAAATTCCTTCGATGCGAGAGCGTTGCTCCTCCGAATATCCTTCTCTAGGAATGATCAGAAAGTAGAGAGCTTTCCGTCGTTCCTCATTGACCACCAGATGCCCACGAATTTCCTTCGACCGCTCCACGTAATGGATGGCCTGGATCACCGCCTCGATTTCATTCACTCCAGCCTCGAACAGAAACTCAACAGGAATGGAATTGAAGGAGTTCTGGTACGCCTTGTAGCGCATCCCCCCTCTCTGAATCGAATGATTCGAGATCAACTCTTCGAGTTTGTTCCGAACATGGGGTATTTGATCTCCCGGAGTCTGTACTCCCTTGAAGGTGAACAGACCCCAGAAATGGATGAATCGAATCACTCCATCGACAGCGGGCTCTTTCACCACGAAGTGATCAATTTTGCCATTGCGGTGAACACAGGAATCTCCCATGCCCTTGAAGGAAACAATGTGATCCATCGGTGAAGAATCGCCTGAAAGTAGCCGGATCGCTTGATCGGATCTCTCGATATCCACCTCTTCTGGGCAAGGGACCCCGAGGGAAAGATCGATCTCCAGTGAAGGATCAGGACTCTCGGCACCGATCCAACGATTCACTCCGAAGAACACGAAGTGATCCTGAAATAGCCATTCCAGGAGGTTCCGAGTCGTCTGCAAGTCTCCGCTGGGAACTCCCGAAGCACTTCTGCGGATCGCTCGGATCGAATCTCCGATCACGCCCTTCATGCGCTTGAAATCCGTCACGATGGTCGTGACCTTGGAGAGTCCAGAATGGATATCTTGAAGGAGTGCATCGCTCTGTTCCGAATCGAGCGCAGAGTCAATTTCAAAGTGGCAGATGACTTCGTCTCTCGACTTTGCAGCGGTCGCATCGATGGCAATGATGGTGCCATCTTTATCCCTGACCACCGAAGCACTGGCCGTATGCTTGCTGACCAGTTCAAGATCATGTCTCTCGATGATCATCTCTATGGTGTCGACCACGAAGGGTTGATCATCACAGACAACATCCAAAAAGAACGACGACCTACCTGTTGAAGTGCCCTGCTCGATATCGAGGCTGACCAGAACCTCACTCTTGCTCCTCTGCAGTACCAGGTTAAAGGTGTTGAGAAGATCTCCGGCGAGCCGGCGTAGTACCTTTTCGTCATATAACTCATCCAGTACGGCGTCATACTGTTCGAGAAAATCACGAAGGATGGGAGCCAGCCTGGCATCCGTCAGGCGAGGATCCATCGGATCGAGCAGACCGACCAAACGGCCGTTTCCCCTCTTTTCGTTCTCGTCACTTTGCATCGAATTCCCTCTCGAGACGGGGGCTTCGAGTCCCGATCCATCGACGAGTCGTTCTTCACGGGCGATATGACCCGCTTGTATCGGTTTGGCACCCTTCGGGGAAGTTAATCTGGCTGAATCTTCTGCTCCGGACTAGCCTCCACATCGGGATCGACCTACCCTGATGCCCTCAGATCACCCACCAGGGGGATTTCAAGCCGTTGTAGGAAGAGATAACTTTCGCGGAGGATTTTGAAGCGATGGCTGCCGAAGATTCAGTATCAAAAAACGAGGGACCGGCGGCAACCCGGATCGGCCGACCATTGCTCAAAATGGGCGGCTGCCTGGTGGTGCTACTGGTCGCCATCTCGGTCGGCGGATTGATCTCGATGTGGATGGTATTATCCGGCGGACTGCAGGACACCCCCCTCCTCTTGCCCCCCTTGGTTCACGCCCCCCAGATGACCGAGGCGATGGAGAGTTGGCCTCCCACTCAGGGGAGTGCTTCTTTCACTCTCGATCAGTGGAATCTCATCCTTGCCGACGAGTTGGGCCGATTGGTCGCCTCGAATGAACTCAGTTCTGGAAGCGGCATACGCCTGATCTCCCAACCCGATGGGCGGATCCGCGGGCTCATCACCCTGGGATTTCCTGAGGAACAGCAGCAGGTTTCCTGGCTGCTCCGCGGTAAGTTCATCAATATCGAGATGATCGGCACTGTGGTCATTCACGATGGGGTCATCGAGGATGCAAAACTGGATCTCTACCAGTGGGGATCAATCTACAAGGGTAAGGATCTGACCAGAGAACAATCGATCGAAAGCCTCGAAAAGGTGATCCAGGACCTGAAAAAGTTCCCCTGGGCATCGATCCCGATCCGCCATCTGGAATATGATGGAGAGCAGTTAAGAATCACCACGGGAGAGTGACTCACCCCCGCGGATGGAGATGCTGGTTACCACCGATTTTTCTGGATCTTCTCGAAGGAAAAGGCGACCCATTCCAGGTCGGGAAGCCAACTGTTGAACTGGTCCATCTCGAAGGACCCCCTCAACTCATAGGCATTGGAGACTCCAACCAGGATGTACGACCGGTGCATTCTCAATGCAGGCTTTGGCGGCTCTTGAGGCTCACCATCCTTGGGCTCATCCTTTCCCGGACCCTCCTGAAGAGAATCTAGAACCGATCCCCCTACGACGTCGACAGCAGACTTCGTGGCTCCAGGACTGGAAGCTCCAGGCTTTGAATCACCAGGCTCCGCTCCTTCCGGATCATCTTCACTCTTCTTCGGTTTCGCTGGCGGCCGGTCGGAGTACTGGAAGACGAAGGCATCGAGGCCTCCCAGATCCCCCTTGAGGGTCTCAACATCGGCGTACTTCTTGCGCAGTGCCGGAAGCAGAACCGAATCGATCCAGTCTTCAGAACGCTGGTCCGCTTCCGCCTTCGACAGGATTCGCACCCGAATCTCGTTTTCAGTCTCAGGGATCTTCATCAGCACCAGGTCACGGTCTTCGATTTCCAGGGGAGCAAATTTCCAGCGATCATTGGGTCGATCGATGGCGAACATGAAATCTAGCGAAGTGAAGGTGTTTCCTTCCACTTCACCCGCCGGATCAGGGTTGAGATCGAGTACGTATTCTTTCCAGTCTGTTTCCATCTGGTCGACACTGGTGAAGTACTTCTTGGCCAGATCATTGAACTGTCTCTGCCCTACACGTCTCGTCTCGCCCGCCACCCAGTATTCCGCCAGAAACCTCTGCCCCTTGCGACTCTCTGGACCGTTGATGAGGTAGTGCATCACTGCCCATGAATCGGCGTAGTGAGTCCCACCAAATCGATTCTTGGGGAGACCACCCAGTTTGGAGAGAACGGTGTGGGTTCCTTCTCTCATCTTCTCCTGGATGTGAAACAACCGATCACGAGGAATCAAACCTGAAACCAACTTCTTCTTCTTGTAGTCCAATTTTGATCCGTCACCAAAATAAACGGCAAGTCCCTCGATGAACCAATTGGGGTAGTTGGACATCCGGGGCATTTTCTTGCCCTGGAATGCATGAGTCCCCTCGTGCGCCAGCACCGTATAGGTGGTCCCGGTCAATCCAAAGGTGCCGTGGAATGCGGTCACATTTTGGGACCCGGGATTATAAAACCCCCCCACTCCACTGCCCATTCCGGTCTTGAGCATGAACTCATCGTGTGTGCGATAGATCTTCACGAGGGGTTTCTGACTGCGAACATCCTTGGATTTGAAGATCTTCCCCAGCGTGTAGTAGAGACTTTCCATGATCCACTGGTAGGTGCGAGCCACCTCGGGAGTGCTGTTACATTCGATGATCCAGTTTTTCGATTTGATGACCGAACGCTGGCTCCAGGGTACCCCCTCGTACTCCTTGCGTTTGTTCTCCTCGAATCGTTCGCGATTCTTTCGTCTTTTCTCCAGCAACTGCTCCCGACGCGCAATCTCTTCGGGAGCCAGGCGACGGATCACCGAGTCAGGAGTCACGGACCTGCCCGAGGCGCCATCATCTGGAACTGGAGGCTTACGGGAAGGCTCGGGAACTGGAACGGGAGCGGGAACGCTCCCACCAACGGGTGGAGTCAGCCGCACTCCGTCGCGTCTCCACCCCTTCGCCACCAGATCTGCTGCTTCGGCAGGAGTTTTCCACTGGTCGTCGACCTTGCCCCAACCCAACCCAATCTTCGATGGTTCATGCTCTGGATTGATCTCGAGAGCCTTCTCAAACGCTTCACGGGCCGGCTGCTCCATTCCGCGCTCACGTGCCCATTTACCGAGGGAAAACCAACCGGATACTGACCCCCTGCGAGTGGCACGTTTTTCCCGTTGAGAGTACTCCCTGCGATCGACCTCTTCCCCTCGAATCACCAACTCGACACGATCCATCTGGATGGAAGTCACGCCGAACGCACTCTTGACCGAGATCTTCTCATCATTTTCCTCGACGATCTCGCCGATCACCTCATCCCCGGTCTTGAGGACCACGATCACACGGTCACCGGTATCCACACTGACGACTCCCTCATTCAGGATCGCAGCGTACATGGTTGAGGAGAGAAGCAGTGCCACGACACCAGCCAGTGCTCCCCGGACCAGAAGTGATTTGAATTCAAATTTCATCGATCTTCCTCCACACCCAGATGGACCCATTCGAGCCCTCGAACCAGCGGCAGAATCGAGAACACAGCGATCCCTTCTTCCCGTACCGTCACCCGGTATAGAGGAAATTCTCGGTGAACTTCTCGAAATACTGCAGTGCATCGGGGTAATCCTCGATCGAACACTCGAGAACATTTCCGTACAACTTGTCTGGAGATCCAAAGATCCCGATGGCAAATCTACGCGGTTCGCCCAGTTCCGGAACATTGTTTCCGGCAGTCCCGATGACTCGCTTACCGTCGAGTACAGCCACATACATCGGGTTTCCACCCATCTGCTTGCTCGCAATCTCTTCGACATATTTGACTTCACCAAATATGTTGCCGATCAGTGAGCGGGCGTAATCTTCACTGAGTTCAGCGTGAAGACCATTGGGCCAGCTATAGGTGGAGAGTCGCTTCTTCTTCGAAGATCCTCCACCGATGGCTGCACACACCTCGGAGGCGTAAAGCAGCCCCGATTTCTGCCAGCGCCAACCGATCGGTTTGGTCACCTCGAGTTTTAATTCCTCGCTGCTAAACTTGTTCCCTCGTTTCCTGCCCAGCTCTTCCACGGGCAATCCGAGGATCCACTCCTTGTACTCTTCTTCCCACTCTTCAACGCTCTGACCCGAGTGCTGGACGATGAGTTGCTCGAAAAACTTGGCTTCCTTCTCGTAGTCGCAGAATCCATCGAGCTGCTGACAATGGAGCAGCCAGTCTTCCATGATCTTTCCGCCGGTGTTGTCGCTCTTACTCCACGCACCATATTCATTGCCATACAAACACCAGAAGAAAACGCCCCAGGCATGCCCGTAATAGAATCCACCGAATCGCCCCTGGTTCAGGCGTAGCAATGTACTCAACGTACAGAAATTTCCGTCCTCGATCGCCGCCTTCAGTCCCACCAATCGATCCCTTGGAATCTCGTTGATCTCGACCTTGCGACGGCTGATCTTCGATCCATCCCCGAAGTAGACCGCCAATCCCTCTACCGTCCAGATGGGGAGGGACTGAAGCGACTTGAAGATCATTCCCTGAAATTGATGGGTTCCCTCGTGAGCCAGAACTTCTTCAGTACTTCCGGTCGATCCAAAGGAACCGTGGTAGCCGGTCACATCCTGTCGCAACAGGTTGTAGAAACCGCCGATATTGGGACCATTCCCGGTCCAGTCCATGAACTGTTGATGGTTGGCATGGATGTAGACATCACTTCGCGGTGCCCGCTTGAATTTCCGCGGCCAGAATCTTTCGATGAAGACCTTGTCGTAGGCTCGATACAGCGACTCCATCACATCCGAGTAATAACGAGCGTTCTCCTCGGTCGAGTTGCAGTAGATCACGTAATGGGGCGTGATGATGGGCTCGATCGTCGCCCAATCCCTGCCGCGTAACTCCTCGATGTAGGCGTCTCGCCCCTTGAGCGATTGGGCCCTCTTGGCGGTGGACTCCTCCTCCTGGCGAGCGACGATCTCATCCGGGGTGAGCCACTCTCCTCCGTACAGTTCCTTCCCCTGGGCACCCATCGCCTCCTCGAGTGGCATCCAACGCCCCTCGTACTCGATCTCACCGAGTGCGTCTCGAGCTCTCTTCAACCCCGGAGAAATCTCGGTCGCCTTTCGCCAGGATTCTCTGGCCAAAGATTGCTCCTGCTGCTCCAGTGCCCAATCTCCCAGATCACACCAATCCTCGGCGCTCTTGGCCAGTTGAGCGCGCTCCTCGTACTGCTCTGGAATCGTTTTGAATCGCTCCCACTCGAGCAGGTTGGCGCGATCGACCTTGGCGGTGCCGAATCGATGTTTGATGGAAATGGAATCTCCCGCCTTTTCCACCACCTCGCCCTCGTAACTACCTCCACGACGAAGTTTGACGCGGACTCGATCTCCCACCTGGATGCTGTCAAATTCATCTGTGGGAGCCACCGAGTGAGACTCCTGGGAACTGGATGAGAAGGATGAAGCGGCGCAACAAACTCCTGGAATCAGCAGACTGACCTGGATGATGAGAAGAAAACTCAATCCCCTGGCTCGACTCATCGAATTCTCCTTTTCGGACGAAGATCATTCAAGTAAACAGACCCTGCACTATTGCCACTCCCAGATGCTTCGGGATCACTCGACGAAGTGGCGGCTGAATCTATCAGGAGTCTAGGCGACAGCAGGAGTTGGAGCAAGAAGAGCACGCCATTTCAGGGCTATCGGATCCGGTGATTCCAGGGCTCTACTGGAGTTCCCTGAGCGTCTTCCGTGCTTCTTCCTGAAGCAGTTTGAGCCAATCCTCGGCAGAGATCTGCCCGATCACCTCCAGTTCCTTCACCAGCACATCGACTCCATAGGTTTCGATGGCGATCCCACCGCGGCGCTGACCTGGACGTGGGTCTGTGCTCAGGATCGGGCTCCCGTTCAGTTCCAGGTGGGAACCCTCGTCATCTTCTCGCACCTCGACACGAATCAACTGGCCCACCTCAACCCGTGGCAAGGGAGTCGGCATCTGAAACTCCCCTCCTCCCCTCGCCAGAACCTGCTCTTCGACGATGGCGTGTGCCGGCAGCAGAACATCATCCTCCCCCACTCGAATCGAGGACACTTCGGGAGGGCGGATGCCGACCCCGAAGATCAGAGCATCGGGCGATCCATCCCACAGCACCACATTGAGATTGGGAGCATCTTCTCGGGTGACCAGACCGATGACCGTCACCTCGACTGTCGATTCAAATCGCACGGAGGACTCGAGGGTCACCCTGCCCTGGATACGAGTCAGATCACCACCGGCTGAGATGAGGGATCCGGGTCGAGGCTGCCAGCCAGCCAGTCCGCCATCGCCACGCTGCCAGCGGATGCGAATCGAGCGGGTTTCCTGCGACCAGTTCGACACACTCGCACCGGCGAACAATCCGAGCGCCTGCGGACCATCGCGATCGACCAGCGCCGACCACCAGTCCACCAGCAGATCCTCGTGTCGGATGCGCTGTTGATCATCGCTCCAGGAATGAATCGACAGGGCGATCTGCCGCAGTTTTTCCACTTCTCCCTGCAACTGAGCTCGCTTTCCCTCCTCCAGCCACTGAGTCAGTTGACGCCGCCTCAATCGATCGGCCGCCGCTGGCAGTTCCCCTCCCATCGAGGAACGTGAAAGGGTCAGGATGGAATTCTCGCGACTCCAGACCACCTCGAGCCGCTCGAGTCGATCGAGCGGCGGCGGATCCGCAGACGATTCACCGATCAGTTGGAGCCATGTCTGAGCCGACAGCGAACTCCAGAGATGGGTTTCCGGATTGCGGCGACCGATCCTCTTCAGTGTCACTTGCTCAGAAGACACGGACATCACTCGAGCGACGAAGGGAGTACTGCCGACCAGGCACCACCTCGACTGAGCCTCATCTCCGACCCGTTTTCCGGCGCTTTCGCAGATGGCTCGTGCATCCTGTCTGAGGCTCTCGATGCTGCTCTTGAATTGCTTCCATCGTCGATCGAGGGAAGCAAACTGACCGACCTTGTCGGGGGCCTCAACGGTCCATTCGATGTCACTCGCCAGTCCCACGAGGCACTCTTCCATCTTCACTTCCACTGCGCTCAGAAGTTCCTCGTAGAGCCCTCCTTTACGCTGAAGTTGCTCCACCTCGGCAGCAAAGCGTCGTTCCAGTCGGAGTGTGTCGGCCATCTTTTCGATGACGGCAGCGGCTTGCACATGATGATCGCGTTCGATCCACTGCT